>Ga0105237_10000032_pt1 | contig 197324 bp, 141 predicted proteins | sample KBSC24metaG_FD_81520 | JGI IMG/M metagenome (GOLD analysis project Ga0105237, IMG submission 81520) | Corn rhizosphere microbial communities from Kellogg Biological Station, Michigan, USA - KBS C2-4 metaG | ecosystem: Host-associated > Plants > Roots > Rhizosphere > Soil | place: Michigan...
CGAGATCCCCGAAGCCATAACACGACTGACGCAGCTCACAACACTAGACTTGGGCTTGAATGGAATCGGCGAGATCCCCGAAGCCATAACACGACTGACGCAGCTCACAACACTAGACTTGGGCTTGAATGGAATCGGCGAGATCCCCGAAGCCATAACACGGCTGACGCAGCTCACTACACTGGACTTGAGTGGCAACCACATCGGCGAGATTCCCGAAGCCATCACACGGCTGACGCAGCTCACAACACTGAACTTGAACGTCAACAACATTGGCGAGATCCCCGAAGCCATCACACGGCTGACGCAGCTCACAACACTGGACTTGAGTCGCAACAACATCGGCGAGATTCCCGAAGCCATCACACGATTGACGCAACTCACAACACTGAACTTGAGCCGCAACAACATCGGCGAAATTCCCGAAGCCATCACACGACTGACGCAGCTCACAACACTGGACTTATATAGTTGTGGCATCACCAAGGTCTCCGAAGCCATCACACGGCTGACGCAGCTCACAACACTGAACTTGAGCGGCAACAACATTGGCGAGATCCCCGAAGCCATCACACGGCTGACGCAGCTCACAACATTGAGCTTATATATTTGTGGCATCACCAAGGTCTCCGAAGCCATCATACGGCTGACGCAACTCACAACACTGGACTTGAGCGGCAACAACATTGGCGAGATCCCCGAAGCCATCACACGGCTGACGCAGCTCACTACACTGAACTTGAGCCGCAACAACATTGGCGAGATCCCCGAAGCCATCACACGGCTGACGCAGCTCACAACACTGAACTTGAGCCGCAACAACATTGGCGAGATCCTAGAAGTTGTACTAAATATAGCAAATCTCCAATATTTGAATGTAGATGCGAATCCGATAGAAACGCCACCACTTGAAATTGCCAAACAAGGTATTGAAGCAATGCGGCAGTTTTATCGGCAGCGTTCTGAAGCCGGCATAGATGAGCTATTCGAAGCAAAGTTAATCATTGTCGGCGAGCCGGGCGCCGGCAAAACATCATTGGCAAGAAAGATACTCAATTCTGGGTATAAACTCAATCCAAATGAAGAATCTACCACCGGTATTGATGTATCGACCTGGCGATTTCCCTTCAATAACGCAAACATGCGAGTTAGTATCTGGGATTTTGGAGGTCAGGAGATCTACCACTCCACCCATCAGTTCTTCCTCACGAAACGTTCGGTATATGCCATCGTGGCCGATACACGCAAGGAAGATGCAGACCTCCACTACTGGCTGAACATCATAGAGCTTCTCAGTGATAAGAGTCCGGTAATCCTCATCGAGAATGAAAAGCAGGACCGCACACGCGACATCGATGAAAAGCAGCTACGCGCCGAATTCTCGGAACTCAGGGCAATATATCGAACGAACTTGATGAATGGACGTGGGCTTGATGAGATCAACAAACGCATTAAAGCAGAGATAACCATGCTGCCGCATATCGGCGCAAAGCTTCCGAAGACATGGGTTCGTGTCCGTGAAGCATTGGAACAAGATGACCGGAACTATATCACCGCCGATGAGTTTTTCACGATTTGCGACTGTAACGGCTTCCATCGTGAAGAAGATCGCTTACAGCTAAGCGAGTATCTGCACGACCTCGGTGTATGTCTTCACTTCCAGAGCGATCCTGTTCTCAAACACGTCGTAATCCTCAGGCCAACATGGGGTACGGAAGCCGTATATCGAATTCTGGACGACAAGAAGACAATCGATAATCATGGACGCTTTACGCGCAAGGACCTAAATCGGATACTCAACCAGGCGGAATATCGAGGCATGCATGATGAGATAGTGCACTTGATGCTCAACTTCAAGCTTTGCTACCGCATTGAAGGATCTACATCCTTCATTGCTCCCCAGTTACTGCCGGCAACACAGGCTAATTACGATTGGGATACTGCGGATAACCTGCAGCTTCGTTATGAATATCAATTCGCTCCAAAAGGCATTATCACGCAGTTCATCGTCGCGATGCATACGCTCATCAAAGACCAGGAAATCGTTTGGAAATCCGGCGTCGTGCTTGAGAAGAACGGAGCATTTGCGGAGATAATCGAACGATACAACAAGCGTGAACTGACTGTCCATATATCAGGTAAACGACAAAAAGAGCTTCTGGCAATTGTCGCACACGAGCTTGATAAAATCCATTTATCCTTCAAGCATTTACAGTTCAAGAAACTTATTCCTTGCAATTGCGAGAAGTGCCGGATTTCCACGACTCCAAAATACTACGACGAAGCAGAATTGTATGATTTCTTAGATGCGCGTGAACTGATAAAATGCTCCAAAAGTTTTAAGATGGTCAATCCACGCGATCTCATTGATGACCCCACTTATCGCCGCCGTCTGGATGCATGGGATGATATGCCTGACACAAGTAGCCCTGAGAGCGATCAGAGGAGAGAGTCTTCGAGCGCCAATACTGACGCCAGCGCAGAAAAGCCAAGAGAGATCAGGAATACAGGTCTAATCCGTATCCTGCACATCTGCGATCTTCACTTTACGGCCGACACACCAGTCTCATCCCGCCTTCAATGGCTGCTTGAAGATTTAAAAGAATTAAAAGCGGAACCGATCGATTTTCTCGTGGTTTCGGGAGACTTTACCGACAAACATGAGGAAGGCGGCTTCGACACATCTCTACAATTCCTTGTCAGCTTGCGGAGTAGACTTGGCTTGGCTGTCGAACAATGTATTTTAGTTCCAGGTAATCATGATGTTGATGAACCATTAGATGCATATGCACGAAGACGCGACACAAACGGTTTAAAGTCGGGTGAATGGGTGAAAGACGGAAATCAGATCTATGCACGAAATCCCCTCCAATATCCTCTGCGTTTCAAGTTATTTAACGACAAGCTTTACGAACAGTTTATGGGATTCCCCTACCCTATGGAATTTGAAGAGCAAGGTCTTGTAACCTCATCCTGGCGTGGAGACTTCGGTATTCAATTCCTGGCGCTTAACTCCTGTTGGCAGATCGATGAGTTCGACCGCAAACGCTCCGGCATCCTGCCGGCCGCCGTTGCGCATGCATTGGATCAGGCCGATAGTCAGAAGAAGGCTGCGTTGGTGGCTGGCGAGATCCAATCAGATGCGCTCGTACTGCGTATTGGAATATGGCATCACGCGTTTGCGGGTCCCAACCAGATGAAGGATACGACCTTTATCGGCAATCTCCAAAAGGCAGGGGTTTCGTTAGGACTTCATGGTGACGTCCATGAGTTGCGTCGCGATCTTGTCGGCTACTGGCTTGATGATAAGAAGATGCACATCGCCGGTTCCGGAAGCTTCGGCTCTCCGCATACGGGTCTTCCAGAAGCAACACCGCGACTGTACAATTTGATCGAGATCGATCCCGGACTGAAATCGGCGACGATCCATACTCGCCAGCAACGCACAATTGATGGCGCCTGGCAGGGCTGGCACGAATGGCCGACTGAAGATGGTAAAGCGCGCGTGCCGTTCTACCGGATCGAGTGGTAAGCGCGGGGACTATAGGTCGGTTATAGTGTCGCAGGCTCCCCTCCCCAAAAAAGAAGAGCCCCATCATCCCTTTTTATCGGAAGCGATATGGAGATCTTGTTCGTCGCGTATCAACACGTCCGTGGTAACTTCGAAGAATATGGCGGCGCGCAGGAGGAACTCAACGGTTGGTATCTTTTTTCCCGCTTCCAATTCGCTAATGTACCCGTGGGAGGTAAGCCCCATCAAATGAGCCAGTTCCTTGAGGGTGATGCCGCGCGCCACCCGAAGTGACCTTAATTTTTCACCGAAACGTTTGATCAAAGGAGTTGACACGAAATACTAAGGTGTGCTAGAATGTCTCTATTAGAGACAAATAAAGCGCAGTGCTCCGTTGCGAACAGTTCTTATCGACGGGCAAGATGCCGTAATGCGACGTCAGGCCCTGGCACGCCAAGGAATGGCGAAGACATACGCTCGCCCCGCGAATTGAGCCATTATACCAGTTGAATTGGAGAGGGATCTGTATTAACGAATACGAGGGACTCTCTATGCTTTTAAAATGTAATATGAATTACTATTTAAGAATAACAAAAGATTCAGGTAATCTATGATCGAACAAGGGACCTGTCCCCGATGCTACGCGAATCTGGGCTTCAAAGCGAGGTTCTGCACCAAGTGCGGACACCAGGTAGAAACAACTGATCCGATTGTCTGCCGTGAATGCCTCACGCCGATCGGGATGTGGGACGAACGCTGCTCGCAGTGCGACGCCGCAATCGTCAAGCCCTTGGTCACACTGCGATCACTGGAAGGCATAACAGATAAATCCGATCCTTCACTTCAATGAGCGCGCCTTCCCGAGAGAGAACAATAAGTTTGGAACGAATGGTAATCTATACACACGTATATGACCATGCGTGATTCGGCGTCTACGAATGCGCATTCCAAACTTAGCCCTTAAGCCGCCTCAAAGGAGACGACGCGTTATGCCGGCATTTTCCGATGTTCCTCTGATCCCTCTCGATGTCTTATTCGGCAATCCCGAGAAAATACAGCCAAAGCTTTCGCCGGACGGCGCGAAGCTTGCATACATTGCGCCGGTGGACGGCATCCTCAATGTCTGGGCCGGCGATGTCGGTTCGGATGATTTCAAGGCGGTGACTCGCGATACCGACCGCGGCATCCGCGCCTACTCATGGACCCACGACAGCCGCAGCCTTCTATACCAGCAAGACATCGGCGGCGATGAAAACTGGAACCTGTACCTGGTCGATCTGGAGTCACTGGAAACCACGAACATCACGCCGTATCCGGAGGCGACCGCGCGCATCGAGGTTTATGACAAGCGGCATCCGAACGACCTGATCGTAGGACTCAACATCCGCGATGCCAAGGTGCATGACCTCTACCGCATCGATCTGCGCACCCGGGAAATGACACCCCTTATCGAAAACCCGGGCAACTTCTCGGGATGGCTCATTGACCATGACCTGAACGTCCGCGGGGCGACACAGCCTCGAACAGACGGTGGATTTGACCTGCTCTTCCGCAATGCGGCGGGCGATGGATGGGATATCGTGCAGTCGTTCGGCAGCGACGACTACCTCACAAGCCATGCAGCTGGTTTCACGGCCGACGGCAAGTTCCTCCACATGATCGATTCGACGGGCGTGAACGCCGGGCGGCTGCTCAAGTGGAACCTGGCGACCGGTGAGAGGACCGTGCTCGCCGAAGATCCTACCTACGATGTGTCGGGCACGTTCAACCATTCCGATACCGACGAAGTGCAGGCAGTCATCTTTGTGCGTGAGCGCGTCACATGGAATGTTCTCGATCCCGCGATACAGGGCGACCTGGACTTCCTGCAGGCTTCCCACCCCGGTGACATCCATGTCATCAGCCGCGACCACGCAGACAGGAATTGGCTCGTCGCCTACATTATCGACAACGGACCTGTTGCACACTACGCCTACAACCGTGCGGAAAAGACGCTCACGTTCCTGTTCTACAGCCAGTCGGAACTGACCAAGTACACGCTCGCAACCTGTGAGCCGATCGAGCTGAAGTCTCGTGACGGGCTGGCCCTGCATGGCTATATTACTTACCCACCCGGCGTGGAGCGCCGTAACCTGCCGGTGGTGCTCCTTGTGCATGGCGGCCCGTGGGGACGCGACGGCTGGGGCTTTTACCCAACGAGCCAGTGGTTTGCGAACCGAGGGTACGCCAGTCTGCAGATCAACTTCCGCGGATCGGCCGGCTACGGCAAGAACTTCGTGAACGCCGGCGACCGCGAATGGGGCGCGAAGATGCATGATGACCTGATCGATACCGTGCAGTGGGCGATCGATCAGGGTATTGCCGACCCAAAGCGAATCGCCATCATGGGGGGATCATACGGCGGTTACGCAGCTCTGGTGGGCGCGACGTTCACGCCGGACGTGTTCTGCTGCGCGGTAGATGTGGTGGGGCCAAGCAACCTGTCTTCGCTGATCAGGTCCATCCCGCCCTACTGGACAACAGCTCTCGATTCCCTGAAGAAGCGTGTCGGCGATCCCGATACGGAAGAGGAGTTCCTCAATTCGCGCTCGCCACTCTTCAAGGCCGATCAGATCAAGATCCCCATGCTTATTGGCCAGGGCGCGAACGATCCCCGCGTGAAGCAGGCCGAGTCCGACCAGATCGTGGAAGCGCTCAAGAAGAACGGCATCGAATATGAGTATCTGCTCTTCCCCGACGAAGGCCACGGCTTCGCCAAACCTGAAAACCGCATCAGATTCAATCGCGCCGCCGAGAAATTCCTCGCCAAGCACCTTGGCGGACGGGCGGAAGATTAGAGGGCGGAACGGCGCCTGTGACATGACAAGACCGATGGCTGCCTGACAAAATAACCCGGGCAGCCATCGGCCAACGGTTTCCGCAGCGAAGCGGACCGAATATGTTTGGTTCACGGAGCATCCGGCGGCGGATTATCCGCCGTAGAAGAACGATTCGTGGACGACCTTATCATCCTTAACGGTGTAAACGGCGATCTCGTCCATCGTGCTGCGCTTGCCGGTCGCCTTCTCGGTGGTGTCGAGGGTGAAGCGCACAGCGAACTGGTCGCCGTTGACGAAAGGTCCAAGAACTTCGGCGCTGTGGACTTCAAAGCTCGATGCCCACCACTCGCCCTTTGCCTTTACGGCTGCAATTCCCTTGGCCACGGGATCCGGCCCCATCGCTTCGACACTGACTATATCATCACTGTAGTACTGAGAAACCGCCTCATCAAATTTGCCTTCGCGGCAAAGAGCGACCAATCCCTGTGCAACATCTGAAACTGCCATTGTGATTTTCCTCCCAGCCATAAGCCCGCCGGTGGGCTTCAAGTACACGACGGATGAGCCATGCGCCATCCTTGTGCCGGCGGACTCATTATATCCAAGGTCAGGGTCAATATGAGCATGAATCTACAATAGATTTAATGGGAACATTTGTATGGTTGGTTATGGAATGCCATAGTACAACGAAACTAATGTTTGAATGCGTGTCATAATCGAATCGTGACGTTTCGGATCTTGAAAGGGTTGTGTACGATATGCTGATGCCGTTTATGCGCGAGCGCCTGCTTGTATCGCTCGCAGGAACACCGGATGTCCTTGATGAGTTGGTGCGGCGGCTTATGCCGCACGATCCTGTGTGGACTCTGCGGCCGGACCCAAACCGCTACACGATGCGTGAGGTCATGGCGCATTTGCTGGCGCTTGAGACAAAATGGTTCGGGCGTATCGCCCAGACAAGCGCAAGAGACGGCGTGACACTGCCGATGATCGACCTGGCTCAGCTGGAAGTCGACTTCCAGTACAGCTCCTGTGATCCGCTGCAATGCCGGACAAAGTTTCGTGAGCACAGAGAAGTTCTCGTAAAGCTGCTTACCGACCTGGAAGAGGATCACTGGCAGCACTTCGCCTACTGGACCCGCGCCGGAGCCGCCCAGCCGGCCAGGGTCACCATCGACGAACAGGCATCGCTCATCGCCATGCACGACGGCTACCACACTGCCCAGGTAGCGCAATGGCTGGCGATCGGCCGGCAGCCGTAGCCGAAATAAAGCTCCCGGCACGGAGGCCGGGAGCTTGGTTTTTTCTTAAGTCCTACCCCCGCGCCGGATAGATGCCGGTCAGCGATATGATAAACGTCAACGCCAGGTACGGCTGCATGTTATTATGCGGCTGATTGCCTCCTGTCGGCAGCACTCCGTTGGCGAGCATGGGAGTCGTGGGCTGCGACGAATCGTACAGGTTGCCCGGGTTGCGCGGGTCGGAGGATTGCGGAATGGCCGGCAGAGCGCCGGTGGGCTGCGTTTCGCTGGCGTCCGTCATGCTTCCTATCATCATGTGTACATGCTGCGGTATCTCATTGGAAGTCAATGTCACACTGGCCGTACCCGCAGCCTCCCCCATTGTGCGACGCGTTAACCCCGGGCCTTGCCCCTGGCATACCGGCACATTGCCGTTAAAATTAGGCAACTCGAAGTTAGTAGTCCCATTACCGCCATAAGTCGTGCCGATCAGCGAATAGAGCGCAGTATTCTGTGAGAGAGGTATGAGCCGCCCATCGCAAAAAGCCCATCCCTTGGGCGCATAGTTAAACGGCACGATCCGGATTTCTCCCAGATATTGATCCGACATTGGCAACTCCTTGTATTCTGTCTTAACTATTGCGGCGGATAAACGCCGTAAAGGGAGATGATAAAGTTCACGCACAGGTAAGGCTGCATATTATTATGCGACGCATTGCTGGATGTGTTCGGTCCAGCATATGAGCTCATCGGAACCGGAAATAACGAGGTGGCATATGCTGCATTGGCTGTGGTTGAGAAGACAGCTCCCGTCGGATCGGTTGTTGCGGCAAGCGCAGGGCAAGCCTGAGCATAGTGATTGTGAGAGGGCAGATTCGATACTAACAGAGTGACATTTTCTTCCCCCAACATCGCTCCCAGAGGATATGTTGAGTTGAAGTGCATCGGCACACGGCTCCGCAGATCGGGCAGAGCGAATGTTTGCACGCCGTTGCCTCCGTATGTTGTGCCGATAAGACCGAAAAGAGTCTCGTATTCCGCAACGGCAAGCAGCTGCCCGTTGCACAACGCCCATCCGATCGGAGCAAACGGCCAGGAAACGAGCCGAATTTCCCCTATATAAGGTTCAGACATATCTTCAATCTCCCAAGAAAATTTAAATGACGGCTGTCGTGCGCCGCGAAATTCCATCATGGAAACCGCGATCAAATCAGCAGACGGTTCAGTCGCACCGGCTTAACCCTGTGAAGGATAAATCCCGGCGATAGCGATCATAAAATTCAGCGCAAGTATCGGCATTGTATTGTCATGGGGAAAGCTGCTTCCGGTAAGACCGACAGCCTGAGGAGCCAGCACCACCGTTGCCACAACGGGTCCATAGGCAGACCCGACACCACTCGCAGCCGTCGCAAATGCCTGCCCTTCAGGATTACTGGCCGTAGCTGCAGCAGTCGTCGCCATCACGGTATGCGTATGGGAAGGCATTTCGTTAGTTAAGAGCGTCTGGTTATATGTACCGCTGGTCTCGCCCAATGTATACTGGTTTCCGGCAAACAGAGGCAAGCGACCTTGAAGGTTGGGAAGGGCAAAGGTAGTAATCCCATCGCCGCCATAAGTTGTTCCTAATAGCGAAAACAAGGCTTGATTTTGAGCAATTGAGAGGAGCTGCCCATTACAATACGCCCATCCTCGTGGCAGGATACTGAACGACGCAATACGAATCTCGGAAAGGAATGGCTGTGCCATGACGTAACCTCAGGTTTCATAAGGGTGAGTGAGTAGGATCGCCGAAGTGTATGTGGCAATGAAGTCAACTGAAACGGTCTGCTTGATGCTGCTGTTCCCTCCAATCGGCTTCGATCAGGACGAACATAATAGTTTCATCGCAACGACAGAACATCACAATACCTATCTCTGGTATGTAAAATTACTAAATGTACAATCGCCGGACTAAGGATAACATGTCATCACATGACTTTTAATCAAGACGATCTGACATAAGGAATTGTGAAAGTAGCATGACAAAAATATTTTTTTGCTGACGGCTCTATTGAGCGAAAAGCGCTCAACGGGGATCTCACGAAACGTATGGCTTTGATCGCTGCTGAGGATCAAGGTCGAAATTATGGTAGATTGAAACATCAAGGCATAATTTTGCCTGCGCACAGCACTCCAACAGACATTCAAGGCTACGTAAAGCCGGAACTCACGACAGACAGGAAGGCAGCCAGGGAACATATCATGCCCGTAATGACGCTGGATTTCATTGTCATTGCAATACTTGCTACCTCATATGCAGGCTATCTGTTCATTCAGCGCCGCAGGGCTGAAGAAGCGCTTCGACAAAACGTGGAAGTGCTGGATGAGATTCAACATGCTGCCAGAATCGGCTACTGGCAGATCGATGTGCCCACCGGCCGTATTACATGGTCCGATGAGATGTACCATCTGCTTGGCATAGCTCCGCGGCAAGGAAAGCTGACCCTGGCTCTATGGATGAGTGGCTATCATCCTCGTGATCGCTACACGTTTGAGGGCAGCATAATGCTCGCCCAAGAAGAAGGCCAGCCGTTCGATCTGGATGCCCGCATCCTCAATAAAGATGGTTTCTCCATCTGGACTCGTATCGCCGCCAAGGTAAAGCAGGATGCAAATGGGCTAACGAAAACGGTGTACGGCACCGCAATGGACATCAGCAATCGCAAGTCCGCAGAGGAGCTGGCTCAGGATTACACCGTCGTCTATGAGGCGCGACTGATGGAACTGGCTCAAGCGACTGAGGATGTCGCGGCGCTGTCCATACAGGACCCTCTCACGCGCATGAACAATTCACGCGTCTATGCCCAAAGGCTGCATGAGGAGGTAAACCGCGTGAAGCGCTACCACACCCCTCTCTCCGTGCTATTGATGGACATCGACAACTTCAAACAGATCAACGAAGCGCAAGGCCGAAGCGGAGGCGACGAAATACTGCGGCAAGCGGCAAACCTGGTGCAATACCAGGCGAGGGAGACAGACCTTGCTGCCCGGCTAAAGGATGACACATTCGGTATCGTGCTCCCGCACACCAGCCTGGCAGGAGCCATCGTCGCCGCAGAGCGAATTCGCAGGTCAGTCGAAACGGCGCATTGGTCCCAGGGAAGGGTTACAGTGAGCATCGGAGTGGCGGAATATTTGCCGGGACAAAGCTATGAGGATCTCACGGAAATTGTACAGAAAACAGTGCACTTAGCCATCATCGAAGGTGGAAATCGCGTCATGCACATCGATCATCCGGTCGTGCTCGCCGCACTCGAATCCTCCGGAGATCATGAGAAGGAAGCCTGACCGCAGTCGACTGAACGCCCCTGGCCAATTTGAGTAGATCAGCCTGTAAAGCCTGCCTGATCAGTGGCAGCTGTGGGACTTCCGGCCACAATCGCCGTATGGCTGACGCGATTGCGGCCGGTGACCTTAGAGACATACAGGGCGGCATCGGCATCGGCCACGAGGTTGGTCTGATTGACCATTGCCGGACAGCTTGTCGAAACGCCGAAGCTTGCCGTAACCCGTTCGAACGGCCACTGCGCCGCCTCCATAGCTGATCGCAACCGCTCAGCGAGGATGTAAGCCGCCGAAGCGTCTGTTTCCGGCGCGATGATTGCCATCTCCTCACCTCCGTAGCGTGCCACGATATCCGACGGCCGGGTATTTTCTTCCAGAAGACGGGCGACACCGCGCAGCACCTCATCGCCTCCGGGATGGCCATACGTGTCGTTGAAGTGCTTGAAATGGTCGATGTCGAGAAGGATCACGGAAAGAGGCCGGCCCGTCCTGCCGATACACTCCCATTCCTCTGCCAGCCGTTCCTGGAATGTCCGGTGGGTTTTGAGGCCTGTCAACCCATCGGTGCTGGCCAATCCCACAAGAAGTTCGTTGGCGTGAGCCAGCTCCTCCTGCATGGTGATGAGTTCCTCGTTCTGGTTCTCCAGCTCATCTTTTTGATTTTCCAGCTCGGCTTGGATTTCAAGCAGCTGTTTATTGGCGCTTTGCAGTTCAATGGTCCGCTTCGCGACCTGCGTCTCAAGGAGGTAATTGCGCGCACGGATCTGCTCCATGCGATAGTGCATAATCAAACAAATCAGGCCGATGAGCAGCAAGGCGATAACGGCCCTGAACCAGAAAGTCTCGTAAAAATGGGGCTGCAGGTCGAAAGAGACCCAGGCGCCCGTTTCATTCCAAACGCCGTCCTCATTGCAGGCCTGCACCTGGAAGCGATACTGCCCGGGAGGAAGGCTGTTATACGTCACGAGACGACGCGAGCCGGTTTCCGTCCACTTCCTCTCGAAACCTTCCAACCGATACTTAAAGCAAATCTTTTCAGGAGCGGCATACGACAGCGCGCCGAAGCGGATATTGAGCGAACCAAGCCCCGGCGGAGCCGTTGTAAATTGCCCGGGTGTCAGATGCTCGCCGTCCAGAGTGATGTCCTGAATCACGACCGGCGCCAGACGCATGTCGACCGTTAACTTATGGGGTTCGACGCGCGTGACGCCTGTAGAGCCCATAAACCACAGAGAGCCGTCTTTCGTCCGTCCTGGAACCAGCGTATCTGCAGGCGCGGATTGAATACCATCCGAAGCCTGGTAGTTGTCCACCCTGAGTTTTTTCAACGATCCGGCATCCAGCGCGGCAATATCAGCCGCCCTGACGCGATAGATGCCGTATTCGTAGCCGACCCAGATATCCCCGGAGGTATCCCGCCGAATTTGAAACGGATGACAGGCAGGCAACCCCTGGCGTTCACCGTACAGACGCGCGACGCCGTGGCTGTAGTGACCGATCTCGGTCTCAGTCACAAATAGGATGTCGGAGGAGACCTCAGGATCTACTGCAATGACCTTCATACCGGCAGGCAGCGCCGTGATCTTTTCGACACGGTCGTTCGCAAGCCGAAACAGCCCCTCATCGCATCCGACCCAGAGAACGCCGTCGGGAGCTCGCTGCGCATCGAACACGAAACCGAACTTGCCGGGACGAGAGACCATCTTTCGTCCCGGCGTCGCCTCCAGCCAGGCATCATCTCCGATCATGGTCACCGTATCGCCGGTGACGTCAAACACGCGCTGCCCCCGCGGCGGCGACGGAACGACGATCTTCCGCAGTGGAGCGCCGTCCGCAGAGCCCCCAGGACCATCGGAAAACTGCTCCAGAGTCGTTACCGTATCTCGTTTCCAGACCCACACCGTATGGTCAGGGCCAGGCAGCACTCCCCGAAGAGAACCTGACGGCCAGCCGGATTTGTGCTCATAAGGCAGCGACGTTCCACGATTGACACACCACAACCCCTGATTCGTGGCGCACCAGAACCCGCCTCCCTCGGAGACGCATCCGCCCAAAATAGTCAGAATGGATGAGCCCGACGTAATGGTATAGGGAGTGAGATCAGTATCCGCAAAACGAATCAGTTGTGTTCCGTCGCCAACCCAGAGATTGTCTTCCCGATCGAAAAACAACGCCCTGACATCGGCGCTGGGCAATCCATCGGCCCTGGTGAAGCTGTAAAACCGCTTGCCGTCGAAATAGGTGATCCCGTTTGTGGTGCCGATCCAGATACGTCCCTGTCGATCCTCACACAGCGTCTGGATGATATTGGAGGTGAGTCCATCATGAACGGTAAAGATCTTTGCTTTCCCGTTAAGAAAACGCACAAGGCCATTATGATCCGTGCCGCACCATATGCTGCCGTCGGAAGATTTTAGCGCACACCGGATCAGAGGGCTTGGCATCTGCTTTTGCAGGAGCGATGCCTGCAGCTTGCCTCCGGACATGGTCTCCAGACCATTATCGGCCAGCGCCGCCAGCATTACCTCTCCGTCAAGCGGCAAAATACCACTGATGTCGTCGTTTCCGCCCGGCATCACCTGAACGGAGAAGCCGGTCCCAGATTGAGGCGTAACACGAAACGACTTATCCTTGAAATTCCCGCCGACCCACATTGCGCCGTCAAGGCCGGGCGAAAAGTGCGCGTGACATTCCAGCCCGGCTCTACCGGCCAGAGCTGCTTATAAACCCCATTGCTGAGGATGCCGAAGCCGCCTCGTGCCGTGCCTACCCAGAAACGGCCGGCCGCGTCAACCTTGAGAGCGGTAATGCAGGAACTGGCAAGCCCGCGTACATTCGTTTCATCGTAACGGTCGAATGTCGCGCCGTCAAAACGATACAGGCCCGCCTCAGTGCCGATCCATATATAGCCGTCCGGCGTCTGCGCCAGAGCCGTTATTTTAAGAAGAGGAAGACCATCGCGTGTGCCCCAGCTGTCCAGGCGGCATTGCGAGAGGAGACGATCAGGCGAAAGCGCACGAGCTGCTGTCGCAATGTATCCCGCCAACGACAGTGAAACACCCAATATTATAAATGTAGCAACTAGCTGTTTACGAACAGTCATGATCATCCTGCGCTTCGAAAGGCTGCATTGCCTCAATCGGGCGCTGTTTTGATCATACCGTAGTTGCTTCAGGGGTTCATAAGGAGTTCGGCATGAATGAGGAAAAAGGCCTGCTGCTCCCTCCCTCCAATGATCAGCAAGCGCAATCGACCAAAAAAATGATTGATTTACCTGGCAAGCGGTATTCGACAGCTATTTTCTTTATTAACATTGGGCTACAAAAGAAAATCGTGCGTGCGGAGTCGGAAATTCCGTGGAACAATGAATGTATGGTTCAGATCTTCGCAATCGTAAATGTCGGCGTATTTGGCGCAAGCCTTCCGTGCAGGATTCATTGCGGCACCAGCGATGGAAGCGGCGATCATTGGACGTGCCCGGCTTTCTTCAGCAAGTTAGATCCCAAGAGCAATTTGCCACTGCTGGGGTATGTCGTCCGAGAAGCGGGTAAAGCGGATCTATTCATTCAGCCGCCCGTTATGAGCGCGGCCCGCAACAAGGCGCTGCTCGCCAGAACGGGCTACCTGCAAGCCCAGCATGAAGTCTTTGAGGCGGGATTGGTCCCAACAGCTTAGCGTTTGCTTCTGTTCTTCATTTTCGATATCGTTCACACAAACTGCATCTAGAGCTCGTAACTTCCTCCCGCCGGCCTACATGGCGGCAATCATCTCAACAATTGCCTAATATAATATCCGACTTGAAATCTTCCTTGGAAGCATTTGCCTTTTTCATGGAAGAAGTAGAGTAACGGCGGAGTGTTCTAAACCGCTGGGAGGCTCCTGTTAGAGATGGAAAGTACTATACACCCATCCGCGCCATTCGCCGGCGCTTTTGTATTTCGCCGCGTACAGACCAAACGGCGACGCCATGAACCAAAATCCGATACCAACTGTGTGCGTTCGGTACGTGTCAGCCGCATCTGTCCAAGCGGTATTGAGTCTGAAGCCAGGTTTGTAATATCACTTGCGGCAGACGATGGCGAACATGTCATCCTTGGAACGGGAACGGGTTTCCAAACTGCCGAAGAAGCTCTGGGCATTGCCTCCGAGATCGCGGATTTTCTGAACGTCAAAGCAGTTACACGATAATCCCACCGTTCTAAGAATGCCGGCTCATATTAAAGCAGCCCGTCTGTCCTGATGACAGACGGGCTTTCTTGTATTATGGTTTTATCTAAAGACTCATGCAACACTAAACGCTTCGCAAAAGAGGGCGCATTGAGAAGGCAATCCACTCTCGAAAGAAGCGATAAATGCCGCAAGCGGCCTAACTCAAACTGACTTCTAATTAATACCAGTGGCCGTCAATTAAAATCGGTGATCGCGCCCGAAATCACGATCATCGCGATAACCATAATTATCGCGTGCAGCCCGAAGGCTTGCCCGAAGCTCCTGCGCCCGGCGGTGATCGCGCGCTGCAGCGGAAAAATTGCCGACGGCAACATCATGAGCATAAGCCGCCTGCAGCATGGAGATTCGCTCCTCTACGCGCCGGATATGGAACCGGCGATGATTGTCGTGGTAACGACCATTAAAATCCTGGGCAAATGCGCCCGGCGCCAGCGCCGCGCATACAGCGATAACTCCACCGACAGCAAACATCTTGGACAGTATCGTCTTCATCTTTCTTTTCTCCTTGCGAGCTTTCTGCAAGAAGGACTGTATGTCCCCCGTTGATATCAGTTCGACGCGCCCCCTCAAATATTGTTCCAAAATGATTTTAAGCAGGCGCGCATGCGATAGTCCGTTGCATGGTAGGCTGTAAGATGACTGCAACGGCCGGCCGCTTCACAGTTGCTTCATCATTTGCGAGTATTATCGTCGCAGGCTAATATATCAATTATGCGCATCCTGTTAGTTGAAGATAACGCAGACATTGCCGAGTTCGTGCAGCGCGGACTGCAGGAGGAGCGCTTCGAGGTAGCCGTCGCGGGCGACGGTGAATCTGGGCTAGAGGCCGCCATCAATGAGCTGTTCGGCCTGATCATCCTCGACATCATGCTTCCGCAGCGTGACGGCTTCAGCGTTTGCGAAGAGCTAAGGAAGCGCTGGATTACCACGCCGATCCTGATGCTCACAGCCCGCGATGCTGTTGCGGATCGCGTTCGCGGTCTGGAAGCGGGCGCCGACGACTACCTGCCGAAACCTTTCGACTTTTCAGAACTGCTGGCGCGGGTACAGGCATTGCTGCGAAGAGACCGATTGCATAAAGGACGGCGTATCGTCATCGGCGATATGGAGATCGACACTCGCACCCGCAAAGTCACTAGAGCCGGTCATGAAGTCCCACTGCGGGAGCGGGAATATACGCTGCTTGAGGCGCTGGCGACCAGGGCCGGGCAGGTCCTCAGCCGGGAGTTCATTCAGGAACAAGTTTGGCAGGACGACGAAAGCCTGTCTAATACGGTGGATGTGCACATGGCGCAGCTGCGCAAGAAACTCGATTCCGGGCACGATATCAAATTGATCCAGACGGTTTATGGGCAGGGATATATACTGAAGCTACCTCCTGTCTCAAAGGTTGACATCGCATGAGCAGCCTGACACGCGCTGGAACGCCGGTGCGAAGCCGTCTTGCCCTCTGGAACGTTTGCGTACTGGCCTTTGTGCTGGCCGCCCTCGGCATCGCATTCCGCATGACGATCCGCGCAAGCCTTATCGCTTCCCTTGATCGGGACATGACACAGCGCGCGGCCCGGGCGACGGCAGCCTGGGATCAATTAACCCCGATCCAACAAGGCGCTCTGATCCAGGCAGCCCGCCTGCGGCGGTTGGGAATGCCGGGAGGCCTTATGGACGATGGCTTGCCTGCGCGCCGGTTTACGGAGTCAGTCAGCGCAGTGATCGGTCTCTCTGCTGACACCGCGCCGCCAGATATCCCGATCTATCCGCCCAAAATCATCGACCTCCAGCAGCAAGACTTCGTTACCGGAAAGCCGTGCCCGTCACCCGATCTCGCCGCCTTCAAGAAGGCAGCAAGCGGAGTGACCACATTCTCAACGATATCGATCAAAGGCGATCCAGTTCGCGTCTATTCGCTGCCCATACGGCGCAGCGGAGAGATCATAGGCGTGGTACAGCTGGCTCGCTCGCTGTTGGGGGTCCAGCGCACCCTGCGCACGGTCACCGGCACGCTCCTGATGTTTATCCCGGCAGCTCTCATCGTGGTGTGGCTGGGCGGCGCTTTTCTGACAGACCGGGCAATCCGCCCGGTCCGTGAGCTGCGCCAGGCCACACAGAGGATCGAAGCCAGCCGTCTGTCGGAGCGCCTGCCGGTAACGGGCCATGACGAGTTTGCGGAGCTGTCATCGACACTCAACCAGATGCTAGCCCGCCTGGAAGCATCATTCACACAACAGCAGCGCTTTACCGCCGACGCCTCCCATGAGCTGCGCACACCGCTCACAGTTATCCGCGGCAATACCAGCCTGGCCCTTGCCAAGGACCGAACCGCGGAGGAATACCGCGAAACACTCACCAAGATCGCGCGCGTCACAGACACAATGACCAGCACCGTCGACAGCCTCCTCTTGCTGGCGCGAGCCGATGCCGGCGAGCTGCGCCCTGATCTGTCCGCGGTAAAGATCAGCGATATTCTGGCAGCAGCCCAGAGCGCGGCAGCCCGGGACGATGCCGCGACAATTAGCCTGCGCATTCCCGATCCGTCCATTCAAACGACCGGCAACTTCGGGCAATTGACGCGAGTCTTTACAAACCTGCTGATCAACTCTATCCGCCACACGCCTCCGGACGGCAGCATCACGGTAACAGCAAGCGCCGTCGATCGGTCAGTCATCGTCACGGTGCAGGACACCGGCGAAGGCATCGCGCCGGAACATCTCCCCCATCTCGGCGAACGCTTTTATCGCGCCGACGCCGCTCGAACAGGTGAAACCGGCGGCACCGGTCTCGGCCTCGCAATCTGCCGCAGCATCGTCGCCGCCCACCATGGCGTCATGGAGATCGAGAGCCGCCTCGGCGCAGGCACAACCGTACGCGTGACACTGCATCGGGCATAGTTCATACGTCCCGGCGGTTAAAACCGCGGCTACATTAAGATCACCGTTGGTGATAAGTCCACCTGCGTGGACTCCTGCCTGTATCGCTTCGCGATGATTTTAAGATTATCGCGAAGCGATACCTCCAGGAACCCGCGTAGGCGGGTTTATGCCGAAGGCATTCCGCCACTAGCCGTGGTTTTAACCGCCGGGAGATCTGTGGCACTGGGCATTACATCGGGCATAAGAGGCTTGCATAGTTCATATTTGCTTCATAGTTGCCCGGTATGATGCCTTTCAGAGACGAAAGGAGATAGTATGAACGTCCATCGCCGATCATCGCTCCGATACATCGCCGCGGCCATTGCGGCAGCTGCACTGTTTGCCATAGCGCGGACGAGCTCAGGAGTTTCGAGCGCCGGCATCAAGACCGCGCGTGACATCCCATATATCGCATCCGGCGGCGATCCCGTACTGAACACGCTCGATGTCTACTCGCCGTCCGGCGCGCATGGAGCGCCTGTCGTCGTGTTTATCCATGGAGGCGGCTGGAAGCGAGGAGACAAGTCTACCGGGGCGAGCGAGAAATCTCAGGCCCTTCCAGAACACGGATATGTGTTCATCAGTATCAACTATCGCCTTGCACCCTCCGTCAAATATCCCGCAATGGCCAAGGACTGCGCCAAAGCTATTTCCTGGATACACGCCAATATCGGCAAATATGGGGGCGACCCAAACAGCATCTTCATCATGGGACACTCCGCGGGAGCGCATCTCTCTGCATTGTTATGCACGGACACCCACTACCTTACAACGGAGGGCGTTCCGATGAAAAGCATCCGCGGCTGCATCCCACTCGACGGCGAATACAACCTGACGATGGACGGTCCCCGGCCGCGCATCGTAGAATCGATCGTCTCCGGCGCGTTTGGAGATGACCCGGCAGCGCGTAAGGACGCGTCTCCGCTCTATCACATCGCCACCGGCAAAGGCATTCCGCCATTCCTCATCATCCCGGTTGCGTGGCGCATTCCCTCAGTCAAGCAGTCCAACGACCTGGCAGCCGCGCTGCAACAGGCAAATGTCCAGGCTAAGGTTGCGCCCGCTGAGGGAAAGACGCACGCAACTCTCAACCGGGCCTTTGGCGAAGATGGCGACCTTCCGACACAGGAAACGTATGCGTTCATTGATGGAATTATGGGAGTCCGGCATTGAATTCAACAAACCATTCAAATCTACACTTCACTTCATGATTGCATCACATTTTTCCAGTAATCTATTCTATACACAGTGCAATAAGGCACTTTGGCTGGAAAGGGTACGAAAGATGAACATCAAGAAGCAACTCGTGGCGATCGCAGCGATCGGTTTCGGAACAATTGCGGTTGCGCCGGTAACGCAGGCAGGACCACTCCGTGGGGTGATGGGGCGTGGGCATCGCGGGCAGGCCGGGGCCGGCATGGAAAAAGCCCTCGACAAACTGAACCTGACCAACGATCAAAAGGCGAAGATCAAGCCTATCACGGACAGCGCCAAGCAGCAGATCAAGGCGCTCAAGTCGGACACGTCACTTTCGACAGAAGAGAAAAAAGCGAAGGGTCGCGAAATCATGATGATGGCATTCGCTCAAATCAAACCGATCCTGACTCCTGCCCAGCAAGAACAAGCCGCACAGATGATACAGCAAGCGCGCGCAAAGCGAGGGCAGTGATTTTAAATAGCATCGAGCCCCTGGAGAAATTATGATTCATCGATCGACATTGGGAGCGGCGGCAGCCACCGCCGCACTGGCCGCAGCAGCCGTAGCGGGCGGATATACGACATCGGCCGCCACGTCAGCCCGCCCGAAAGCGGCGGTCAAGGCCGCAAGCGCCGGAATCACCTATTCCAAAGACATCGCTCCCATCGTATATCAAAACTGCACCTCATGCCATAGAGGCGGTGAGGTTGCGCCGTTCTCGCTGTCGAACTACGATGAGGTCAAGCATCATGCGGCGACGATGGCCGCGGTAACCCAGAGCCGTTACATGCCACCATGGAAGGCCGCTCCCGACGGCGGAAAGTTTGCCGGCGAGAGAAGGCTCACGGAAGCGCAGATCGCGACGATCAAGAAATGGGTCGATGCGGGCATGCCGGAAGGCAACCCCGCCGACCTGCCCTCTGCGCCCCATTACACGAGCGGCTGGATGCTCGGCGAGCCGGATGCCGTCGTGCAGCCCCATGCCGCTTATCCTGTTCCTGCCGACGGCGATGATGTCTACCGCTGCTTTGTCATCCCGACGAGCTACACCGAGAACCGATATCTCTCCGGCCTTGAGGTTCACCCTGGCAACGGCAAGATCGTCCACCATATCATCGTCTATCTCGATACGACAGGCGCCGCAAGAGAGCGTGATGCTCAGGATCCCGGTCCAGGATATACGTCATTCGGCGGCCCAGGCTTCCGTCCAAGCGGCGCACTGGGCGGCTGGGCCCCCGGCAACGATCCTATGATGGTGCCTGCGGGCGACGGCATCCTGCTGCCCAAGGGCGCGGACATCGTCATGCAGATCCACTATCACAAGGACGGCAAACCAGAATCGGACCTCAGCAAGATCGGTCTGTACTTCAGCAAAGCGCCCGTGGATAAGCGTGTCCGCACCATGCAGATCATGCAGCCGTTCCTGAATATTCAGCCTGGCGACACCCATTATCGCGCTAAGACCAATATGACCGTGCCCGCTGATGTCCACGTTCTGGATGTGCTGCCTCACATGCACTTGGTTGGACATGACATCGCCGTCTCGGCAGTTGCTCCGGGCAAAGCGCCGCAATCGCTGGTATCGGTCCCCAACTGGGATTTCAACTGGCAGACCCGATACACGTTCAAGCAGCCCATTGCTCTGCCGAAAGATACACGGATCGATGTCGTCGCGCACTACAATAACACGGCAGATAACCCGCGAAATCCAAACACGCCGCCAAAGCTGGTAAAGTGGGGTGAGCAAACGACCGACGAAATGTGCATCGCCTTCGTATCTTATACGATCGACGACGAGCACCTGATCAAGGGCGTTACCGGCAGCAGTGCCTCCGAATTCGGCAAGGCGCGCGAAGATTCAATCCTGACTGCTATGGTTGCGCAGTTCGATAACGACAATGACGGTAAACTGGACCAGAAAGAACTCGCCAAGTTAATCGCCTACTTCCGCGAGCGAAACGGTTCCGACAAAGGCGGCCTTCTCGCAAGCGCCGCGCCGGAAGATCTGGCGCAGCGAGCAGTCATGCTCGAAGACCGCAACGGTGACGGCAAGCTCGACGACAAAGAGATGGCTGAACTCCTGAAGATGATGGGCAAACTCGGTGGCGGCGGGCTGAAATAGGAAGGTCTCATCGTGTCACGCACCTGTATTATGATTGCGGCCGCCTTTATGGCGGCCGGCTTAACCTCGCCGGTTGCAGCCGACAAGTTGCCAAGTTTGACGCCGCTGACGGCGCGCGACATACGCGGTATTACCCATACACTGCCGGAGCCAAAGAGCCGGGCCACGGTGCTTATATTTATTGCACATGACTGCCCGATCAGCAACAGCTATGCGCCCGAGATCAGCCGCCTGGCCGCAAAGTACGGATCGCGCGGCGTTTCCATCAGCCTCGTCTATGCCGAGCCGGACTTCACAGACGCAAAAGCCGCCGCTCATGAGAAGGCCTACTCCTACAAACTCCCCGCATTCACATCCCTATGGAGAACGCTCGTCCGCGCAACCGGCGTAACTGCCACTCCGGAAGCCGTCGCTCTTTCACCTGAGGGCGCCGTCCTCTACCGCGGACGCATCGACAATCAATATGCCGATTTAGGCGTTCGTCGCTACCACTCCACATCGGCCGACCTGGCCGCCGCCCTCGACGACATCCTCGCCGGAAAACCCGTCCGAACCACGCAAACCAAAGCCATTGGCTGCTACGTTTCCGCAAATGGGTAGACGCTGCGTCGCCCTCCAGCCCCCCCGGCGGTTGAACTGCCCACAAGCGGGCGCCCGCTAGCCGAAGATCACCTTTGGTGAAAAACCCACCTGCGTGGGTTCCTTGAGGTATCGCTTCGCAATGATTTTTTAAGATATCGCGTAGCGATCCATGCAGGAGTCCACGCAGGTGGACTTTACGCCGAAGGCGTTCTGCCACTAGCCGTGGTTTCAACCGCCGGGAGTTCTGGAGGGCGCTGTCGCGCCTCTTTCCCCCAAACCTCAACCAATCAATCCGCATAATTGATTGGTATTTCTCAATCAATATCACAATCAACTTTGCCAAAAATCCGCTTAATTTACATTATTAACAGTTAATATCACGAATAAAAATAAATCAATTTTCGAATTGTTGCATCAATTCTAGGAATTGATGGTATACTACACCCAATCAATCCAGACTCATTGACTGAATTGATTGCACGTTCTCTTTGCGCTCGCAGACATGGGCGCAAATCATTTCAAGGAGAAACGACGATATGCCGGCCGTAACACAACCTGCCCATGTTAAGGGCGACTTCTTTGTCGATTACGAAGAGAAAGTCTTTGAAGATGTCAAAGCCCAGCCGGGCGAAAAGGCTCTTGTGACCTTCCATACGGTCGCCTTCGAGGGATCGATCGGGCTCGTCAATTTGCTGCAGGCGACTCGCCTCCTGCGAAAGGGTTTCGATACGTCGATCCTGCTGTACGGACCGGGCGTCACCCTCGGCATCCAGCGCGGCTTCCCCACCCTTGGCGATGAGGCGTTTTCCGGCCACCTTGCCATGAACAAGCAGGTCGAGAAGTTCCTCTCGGAAGGCGGCAAAGTCTATGCGTGCCGCTTCGCGCTTCAGGCCCTCTATGGGCATGGCGAGCCGTCGTTGATCGAGGGCATCAAACCGATCAGCCCGCTCGATGTGCTCGACATCGTCCTTCTCCACAAGCGTGACAACGCCTTTATTCTCAACACCTGGACATTGTAAACGAGGCAAAAGGAGAGGGATAAGCCGATGATCGTTCGTGCTGCTGCGGTTCAATTGTGTCCCGTGCTTGACGAGGCCGGTGGGACGACGGAAAAGGTCTGTCGCGCCATTGCGGATGCGGGCGCTCAAGGCGCTCAGATTGTGGTCTTTCCGGAGACGATCATCCCTTACTATCCCTACTTCTCCTTTGTCTATCCCGCATTCGCCTGCGGCGCGGAGCACCTTCGGCTTTACGATCAGGCAGTCGTGGTTCCGGGGCCGGTCACGGATGCCGTTTCGGCGGCAGCCCGGGCACATGGCGTTGTGGTGGTGCTGGGTGTCAATGAGCGGGACCATGGATCGCTCTACAACACACAGCTCATCTTCGACGCCGACGGAACCCTCCTGCTCAAACGACGCAAGATCACGCCCACTTATCATGAGCGCATGATCTGGGGGCAGGGTGACGGAAGCGGTCTGAAAGTGGTTCCGACTGCCGTGGGGCGGGTCGGCGCTCTGGCCTGCTGGGAGCATTACAACCCGCTGGCCCGCTATGCGCTGATGGCACAACACGAGGAGATCCACTGCGCCCAGTTCCCCGGCTCTCTGGTGGGACAGATCTTTGCAGATCAGATCGAGGTAACGATCCGGCATCACGCCCTGGAATCCGGATGCTTCGTCTTGAACGCAACCGGCTGGCTGACCGAAGAGCAGATCTCCAGGATCATGCCCGACCCGGCCATGCAGCGCCCATTACGCGGCGGATGCTTTACGGCTATCGTCTCTCCGGAGGGCAGCCTTGTCTGCCCTCCTTTGACCGAGGGCGAAGGCATGATCGTCGCCGATCTCGATATGGCGCTGATCACCAAACGAAAACGAATGATGGACTCGGTGGGTCACTATGCGCGCCCCGAGCTATTGAGCCTGCTGTGGGATGACCGCCCTGCTGCTCCTATGACGCGTATGTCTGATACGACGAAGGCCGCTTTGAAATCGATCTCTCCCTGTATCGATTCGGAGGACTCTCTCAATGCTCAGTCATGAACTGCCGCTGCACCCGATCGAGGGCAGCCGGGACCTTATCGTTGAAATGCAGTCCCTGGGACTGCGCATGACGGATGGACAGAACGAAGCCCCCAGCCGCCGCGGCGGAGCAGGGCCTTCGGACCATAAAGCCATCCTGTTCGGCAATGTTCCCGCGATGATCCCCATCCATACGGGAACAGCGGCCCGCTCGCCCTTCTCGGCTTCGGCTCCCGGGCTGAATGGCCTCAGTATCGTTTCCCGCGACGGCATCCCGGTGGCAAGTATCGGATTTCCCCGTCAGCCGCGCTTCTACCGTCTGCAGACTTTCGATGGCATTCCCTATAACAAGATCGCCGTTCTGCATTCCACGGACGTTCTCGCCACCACCGTTTTGCAGACCTGCATCCGGTACACGAACCGCGCGACATCCTGCCAGTTCTGCTCGATCGGCCAGTCACTTGCCGCAGGACGCACGATCGCGCAGAAGACGCCGGAACAGCTGGCGGAAGTCGCTCGCGCCGCCGTCTTGCTGGACGGCGTGAAGCACATGGTCATGACTACGGGAACGCCCAACAATACGGATCGCGGCGCGGCCGTTCTCTGCGAATCCGCGTCAGCGGTAAAGGCTGCGGTAGACCTTCCCATTCAGGGGCAGTGCGAGCCGCCGAACGATGACGTGTGGTTCGAGAGAATGAAGTCGGCCGGTATCGACGCCCTCGGAATGCATCTCGAAGCGGTAACTCCGTCTGTCCGGAAGCAAATCATGCCGGGCAAAGCGCGTGTTCCCATTGAGCGCTATATGAAGGCATTCGAGGCGGCGGTCCCGGTATTCGGCTGGGGGCAGGTATCCACCTACATCCTGGCCGGCCTCGGTGATACATCCGAAGCCATTCTCGATATGTGCAAGTCGCTCATCGCGATCGGCGTCTATCCGTTTGTCGTCCCATTCGTCCCCATTTCCGGCACTCCGCTGGAGAAGCATCCCGCTCCCACTCCCGCCTTTATGCGAGAAATCCTCGTCTCACTCGGGGCGATGCTCAGGCAGGCGGGAATGCGCTCGGCCGATATCAAAGCCGGCTGCGGACGCTGCGGGGCCTGTTCGGCGCTTTCCAGTTTCGAGGCGTAAGAAAGCAAGTATCGACCGATATTGAGGTGTGATATGGCGAATGTCGATATGAACGGAGACAGGTGGCGATCGTCCCTTCCAGCCGCCTATCGGATCAAGCTCGTAACCGATGCATGGGAGTACCGAGGCGCTCTGGACCTTCGGCGCGCCGTATTCTGTGAAGAACAGGGCGTCTTTGCCGGAAACGATACCGACCACATTGATCAACATGCTCTGCCTATCGTCGCCGTTTCCTATAACGGCGGCATGCCTGACGAAATCGCCGGCACGGTGCGCATCCATGAAGAGGAGCCGGGGGTTTGGTGCGGCTCGCGCCTGGCCGTACATCAAACCTACCGCCGTGCCGCAGTTCTGGGGCCGGCATTGATCCGTCTTGCCGTAACGACCGCCCACGCCCGCGGGGCGCACAGGTTCATTGCCCATGTGCAAAAGGCGAATGTGCCCCTCTTCCATCGCCTCCATTGGAGAACGATCGAGGAGGAGGAACTGCATGGCCGCCCGCACCACTTCATGCAGGCGGACCTTGAACACTATCCTCCCTACCCTCACGGCGAATGCGGCTTCCTGGCGATGCCGGGAGGCGCGGCATGAATCTCGAAGCCCTGGCCGATAAGCTCCGAGCCGGACGCGGGATTGCGCATAAGCGCGATATCGACAGCACTGCGAAAGCCATCGCGCGCTTCCTTGGCGCACACGCAGGGGCACATATTCCCATCGGCGATGATTGCGCGGCGATCCCCGATTCCGGCGGCTACCTGCTTTTCGCGATCGAGGGCTTCCTCAACGACTTCGTGGAGCACGATCCCTGGTTCGCCGGATATTGCAGCGTCATGGTCAACGCCAGCGATGTCTATTCAATGGGCGGCAGACCGATTGCCGTTGTGGATGCCCTCTGGAGCGACGGCTCAGCCATGGCAGACCGTATCGTGGAAGGTCTTGTGGCTGCTTCCACGGCTTACGGTATCCCGATCGTCGGCGGCCACACCAATGCCCGCAACAAGCATGGCCAGCTTGCCGCCGCTATTCTGGGCAGAGCGCAAAACATACTCAGTTCGTTTGAGGCAAAGGAGAACGAAATCCTCATTGCCGCCATCGACCTTCGCGGCAGCTATCGAGAACCATATCCGAACTGGGACGCAAGCACATCTGCTCCGCCGGAGCGGCTGCGCGGCGACCTGGAAATACTCCCGAGGATCGCCGAGGCGGGGGTTTCGACATCCGCCAAGGATATCAGCATGGGCGGCGTAATCGGCACTGCGCTTATGCTGCTGGAATGTTCGGGGATCGGGGCGGTTCTGGACGTCAACGCCGTCCCACGTCCTGAATGCGCCCCACTCGAACGATGGCTGCAAACCTTTCCAAGCTACGGATTTATCCTGTCTGTTTCGGAAGAGAATGTTCAGACTGTTCTGCGGCAATTCACGGATCGCGGGATTGCTGCGGCGGCCATCGGACAAACAAACGCAAGCGGCGCGCTCCGGCTGCGTGATGGCGGCAGGGAAGTGGATTTTTGGGACCTCCGCGAAACTCCGCTGATCGGCTTTACAAAGCCCGCTTCTTCGGAGGCGCCGCTATGACGAACGGCCGTCCACTCCGCATCGCGATGTTGGCGCACTCCACAAACCCGCGTGGTGGAGTCGTTCACGCCATGGAGCTTGCCGGCGCCCTGCATCAACTCGGGCATTGCCCTGTACTGCATGCGCCCGATCCATCCGGCAAGGGTTTCTTTCGCGATGTTCCCTATGAGACAGTCGGGATAAGCGCAAGCCCTGCTACGAATGGTCTGCTGGAGATGGTTAACCAGCGTGTTTCCGAATACATCGCCTACTTCTCCCGGCCCGGAGCCGCTCAATTCGACATTTACCATGCGCAGGACGCCATCAGCGCCAACGCGCTTGCGACTCTTGTCGAAAACGGAACAATCCCGGCATTCCTACGCACGGTCCACCACATCGATGCCTTTGAGTGCGGAGAGCTGCAGCGGCTGCATGATCGCGCAATCACCTCAGCCGATCGCATTCTCTGTGTCAGCCGGCTCTGGCTCAGGAATCTGCGCGACTGCTACGGCATCGAAGCAGAACTCGTTTCGAACGGTGTCGATACGGAGCGTTTCTCGCCAGTTCCCGGCGAGCCGGACCGGACATTGCGCGAAAGGCTGGGCATTACCAGCGAGGGGCCAGTCTTTCTTTCCGTGGGAGGCATTGAGCCCCGTAAGAACTCAGCCGGGATACTTCGAGCGTTCAGTCAGGTCTTAAAGAAAAAGCCGCAGGCGCAGCTTGTCATTGCGGGCGGCGTCACGCTTCTGGACCACGGGCAGTACGCCTGCGACTTTGAAAAAGCGGTCGAAGAACTTGAGATCAGCAAGGGGCCGGAAAAACAGCTTGTCGTCACCGGCAAGATAGACGATCGGGACATGCCTGCCCTCTTTCGCGCCGCCGATGCCCTGGTCTTTCCATCGCTTGTTGAAGGGTTTGGCCTGGTTGTCCTGGAGGCCATGGCGAGCGGCACACCAGCGATTGTCTCCAATATCGCGCCGTTCACCGAATTTCTGCCCGAAGGCAGCTGCCTGTGGGTTGAGCCGCGAAGCTCTGAGAGCATCGCGAATGCCATGCTTGCGGCCCTTGAACCGGGCCTTTCGTCAAAGCTCAAAACGGCTGGTCACGAAGTCGCCAATCAATTTTCCTGGGCTTCGGTAGCGCAGACTCACAGCGAGATTTACAGCCGCTTTCGGCTTGATAAGAGAGATTAAGCAATGCCTGAAATGCGTTTCCGGGTCCGATGGCCCGACCAGACTGAGACAAGCTGCTATTCGCCATCGCTGATTGTCCGCGAGTACCTGACGGTCGGCCAGCAATACGAACTGGCAGATTTCGTCTCCCGTTCCCGCACTGCTCTTGAGATCGCCAGCGAGCGGGTCTTTCAGAAGTTCGGCTTTTACTGCACATCGGCAAGATCGCAAATCGAGGAGATCGAAAGGATCGCCTTGATTCAGCCTGCCGGTCCCGAGGCCAGAGTAACGGTTCTCGAATTTATCGATAATTGACCAATTGAAAACGGAAGATAGAATGATTGAAACGGTTGGAGAAGAGGCCCGTCATCACGATGTGATCATCGTAGGAGGCGGGCAGGCAGGTCTTTCGGCGAGTTGGCACCTAAAACAGGCCGACATCGACCATATCGTCCTTGAGAAGAATCGTCCCGGACACGTGTGGCGCACGGAGCGCTGGGACACGTTTTGCCTCGTCACTCCGAACTGGCAGTGCCGTCTGCCGGGCTTCGACTACTCCGGATCGGACCCATACGGCTTTATGCTTCGTGACGAAATCGTTCAGTATATTGAAAATTATGTCGCATCATTCAACCCGCCCCTGAGGTGCGGCATCTCCGTCTCCCGCATCTCGCAGGATGCGCGAGGCCTCTTTGTGGTCGAGACTTCCGACGGTCTCTATACGGCAGGCCAGGTCGTCATTGCGGCCGGCGGCTATCAGATCCCGATCATACCGCGCTTCGCTGAGAGGCTGCCAGATGACATCGCGCAGATTCACTCATCGAACTACAAGAACCCGCACTCTCTCCCCGAGGGCGCGACACTCGTCGTGGGCAGCGGTCAATCCGGCTGTCAGATTGCCGAGGACCTGCACATCGCAGGCCGTAAGACTTATCTTTGTGTGGGCGGCGCTCCAAGGGTCGCCCGAATGTACCGGGGCAAGGATGTCGTAGAATGGCTCGATCTTATGGGCTACTATGACCTTCCCGTCCACTCTCATCCACTGAAGGAGGGCATACGCGATAGAACAAACCATTACGTTACCGGGCGGGACGGCGGCCGTGAGATCGACCTGCGCAAACGCGCCCTGGAAGGAATGGAACTGGCGGGAGAGCTTCGCGATATTTGCGGCGACATCATGTACTTCAAGCCTGATCTCGAAGAGAATCTCGACAGCGCCGACGCCGTCTCGGAAAGCATCAAGAAGAGCATCGACAACTTCATCGAGAAGAACGATTTCGATGCGCCCGTCGAGCTCCCCTATGTTGCGCCATGGAGGCCACAGGAGGAGCGGCTTGAACTGAACTACCGGGAAGCCGGCATTACGTCCATTGTCTGGTGCATCGGGTTCCGTACCGACTACTCCTGGATCGATATTCCGGTCTTCAACGGCCAGGGCAAGCCGCAGCATACCCGAGGCGTCACTCCCGTTCCCGGCTTCTACTTCCTCGGCCTGCCCTGGCTATACACCTGGGGATCGGGGCGGTTTTCCGGCATCGCACGCGATGCAGCGCATATCGCCGGATATATCGAATCGTGGGTGGAGACCTATCCGCCGGTGGCATAGGAAACCTATCCCCCCGGTCGCTACCGCTCCCTCCCCCCTTCCCCGCTAAAGGGCTAAAGCCCGGGGAAGGGGGAGCTAATCATTACAGCCCAAAGCCTCTATCATTAGGTACTGCTATCTTCCGAATTCGCCTCTTAGCTTTGGCTGACCAAGTTGAGAAGGGCAAGAATGTGGTGTAGACGATGACATAACCCAAGGCTAAGATCCTGAGGGTAATAGTGATGAACGCCCCCTTCCCCGGGCTTTAGCCCTTTAGCGGGGAAGGGGGTAGAGCGCGCTAAAGCGCGCGGGGGGATAGGCTCTCTAAGGTACTATTAATCTATCGGCAGCAAGCAGAGTCTCAGCGGTTCTGCTTGCCCATACCTTTTACAAACAACGCTGATCTGAAGGATCAGCAGCGCGATTTCGGACAAAGATGTCTAACCATGCCGCCGGCCTGTGATGCTGCATCCTGGCGGCCCGGTCTCATGCCAAAGAAGGAATGAAATGGAAACGTTGACCGAGGCTTCATACTGGGTTCCAAAGACTTTGCCGGGCGTAAAGCCTGTTTATCTTGAAATTGCCGATGCGATCGCCGATGATGTGCGAACCGGAGCTCTGAGAGCCACAGACCGGCTTCCACCGCAGAGAATTCTCGCCAGTCATTTGAACTTGAACTTTGCAACGATCGCCCGGGCGTACAGCGAGGCGCGCAATCGCGGTCTGATCGATTCTCGCGTCGGCGACGGCACTTTCATTCGGCCATCACATTCCGCGTCCAGCCCTGTTCAGATCGACATGACCATGAACCTGCCTCCGCAGCCCGAAGATGCTGCCATCATGGAGCGTATTCGTGAGGGAATGACCGACCTTGCGATGCAGTCTAACCTGAACGACCTTCTGCAGTATCAGGAATTCGGTGGCTCACTGTCAGACCGGGAAGCCGGCGCAGGATGGTTGAGTGAGTGGCTGCCCGATGTCTCCCCGGAAGAGCTTTTGATCTGCCCCGGCGCACAATCGGGACTTACGGGGCTGATGAGCGCGCTGGCACGGCCAGGCAATGTGATTTGCTGCGAGGACATTACGTACTCGGGCACAAAAGCCATCGCCACGCAGCTCGGTATCCGGCTCCACGGCTTGCCGACCGACGATGAAGGTATCGACCCGGATGCTTTTGCCGCGGTCTGCCGGGAAGCGCCGCCCAAGGCTCTCTACTGCAATCCGACCCTGCTCAACCCGACGACGGCGATCCTATCAATGGAGCGCCGCCATGCCATCGTGGCGATCGCGCGTAAGTACAATGTTCCGATCATCGAGGACGATGCATATGGAATGCTGCCGGTAAATCCGCCGACACAGCTTTGCGCTCTCGCGCCCGAGCTTACTTTCTATCTATCGGGCTTTGCGAAGTGTGTCGGCGCGGGCTTGCGGATCGCTTACCTGCGGCTGCCAAGCAAGAGACACGCGCGCCGCATGTCCACCGTCTTCCGAGCCACCACGGTAATGGCATCGCCGCTGATGGTTTCTCTGGCCACCCGCTTAATCCATAATGGAGCTGCAGCAATGTCGCGCGATGCCATTCGCCGGGAATCGATTGCGCGCCAGGCGCTGGCAAAGTCGATCCTGCCGGCAGGCAGCTATATCTCAAAGCCGGAAGCATTTCACCTCTGGCTACAGATGCCCGAAAGCTGGAGCCGTGCCAGCTTCGCGGCCCAGGTGCAGTCATATGGTGTGGTGGTCGTGGTAAGCGACGCGTTCACGGTATCAGGCCCGCCGCCTGAGGCTGTAAGAGTGTGCCTCGGCGGCGTTTCCAGCCAGAACGATATGCAGCAGGCCATGGAGATTCTGGCGGATACGCTGGAGCAGGCCCCAACAATCGCCTTTCATGGCTTGTAGAATCCGCAAAAGCCAATAGATATTAAGCTAACGCCTTATCTTGGGGGCCTCTGTGCCCCCTCTTGTAAAGGGGACTGTATTGTGGGAGCAGGGCTCAGTCCCTGCTCGTCCCTATTAAAAATCCTCTATGAGAATATCGAAGATATTATCGACATCACAGAGCAGCCCGGCAGGTCGCTGAGAGCCTCAAGCCCACAACAGATCGACCCGCACAGACCGTCCTGATCGTCCCCGCGCGCGCCGCTTCCCCAGGCGGCGCGCCTTGGTCTCTCCCCGGTGGCAGGATCCGGCGAATCGCCGTCGGGAGCAATCATCTCGGCGCGCAGTATGCGGGAGGCGGCGCTGCAGGCCTTGAAGCGAGACGGCGCAAGAGACAGCGCCCGCCCCAGTCCCTCCTGCTCCACAATACGCTTTATGTATTGCGAACACGATTCCTGGCCATGCAGCTTGCGATGGGCGCATTTAAATCCCTTGCGCGGTGAGAGATAACGCTGATAGCCATTGATCGCCGCAACAGCAAGGCGGTCAATCAATCCCTCGTGAGCCGGCGCTCTGCCGGCAGTTTGTTCGTATCCCGATGCCCTTACCGGCTGTACACTCACAATCGCCCCCATTTATTAATCTGACGGATATTCGGCAAACGCCGGTATTCCTGGTTATACCATGCGCAAAGCCTCACACGCATTCGTATCACTCGTTAGTTTTCTGCGACGCGCGGGTGCGCCAGTAAACGCCGTATTTCTCGTCGACAATGCTGTATAGCGGCATAAAGGTGATCACGCCATCCTTGCCGGCAGCGGTGAAGTTCATCGGCTCTCCATCTAGGACGCGAAGCCATGCCGATATCCCTGACGATGGGGACGCGTCGATAATCCCCACACCGTCAGAGGCCGCATGATCAGAATGTTTGGCTTCGTCATTCTTGTGCACTCCTGCAAGCGCAATCGGGCCATTCATGAGAGCGAAGGCGTCGCGGTCGCTGGGCAGCGGCTCTTTGCGTATGCCCATCGGCAAACTGATCTCGACACGGTCACCACTTTGCCACTCTCTATTCACCGATACCCATGCTCGCGGGCTTACCCCGGTTACCGGTTCGCTGTTGACTGTGATGAATGCTTTAGAATCTGCCCAGGCCGGTATACGAATTCGCAGCACAAATCGTGTTGGGTTCTTGCATTCAATGGTAACAGCGCTGGTAGGCTTCTCCGGATAATCAGTTTCTTGTGTCAAGGTCACCCCCTTCTCATGCCATTTCAGAACAGAAGGCGTGAACAGGTTGACATACACACCGGCGGAATCATGAAAATAGATTGCTTCGCCAAGCTTCGCAAGCGATTCGACACCGGTCCCATAGCAGCACCAGAAACTGTCGTAGGGAGTGCCCCAATTCTTTGCCTTGCCGTCGGCCATGGGCAGGAAGTAGATCAACATTCCGTTTGCTGGGTTCTGGGCCGACAGGATTCCATTGTAAAAGTTCCGCTCGTAGTAATCACCGTATCCGGGATCCCCCGTCCACGAAATCAGATCGCGAGTCAGCTTCAGCATGTTGTAGGTCGTGCAAGTCTCCTGATTGCTGCCGGTTAATGTGCCAGCGATGTGATCGGGATCGCCCCAGTGCTCGTCTTCACTGGTGCCTCCCGTGGCATATGTGTGGTGATCGGCCACGTGGTCGAAAAAATTCACAGAAGCACTGCGGGCATCCTGATCTTCCAGAAGGTCGTACCGGCGCGCCTCCGCAATGATCTTCGGTATCATCGTATTCGCATGCAAGCCGCTGAGATTGTCTTCGTCTCGGACCAGGGGTTTCAGGAGCGACGGCTCATAGAAACGCCGCGCAAGGGTCAATAGAGATTCGTCGTGGGTGATGCCGTACAAGTCATACGCGGTTTCGCCCATGCCGCCGTATTCCTCTTTCAGCATACGATCGATCTGATCCTGGGTCAGCTTATCTGTGCGCTTTTTGAAATAAGCGCCCATTTTAACCGCCATCTTCAGAGCCTGTTTGTTGCCGGCATACTGATACATATCCACAAGGCCTGCGAACATCTTGTGCGTGATGTAGTATGGGTGTCCGTGGCCGGGAGTGTCATTCTCCAGCGCATCGTAGACACTCTCCGGAAAAGCAGCGAGATAACCGCTGTCATCCTGGCACTTTGCAAGTTCAGCCACGATTCCATCGGCTTTAGCCTTGATCTCCGGATCGCCGTCGCCGGCGTACATCATAGCGCAGGCAGAGAGATAGTGCCCAAGGAATGCGCCGCGCGGATAAGGTTTCCAATCCGGCGCTTCCCAGCCGCCAAGCGGCTTGCCGGGAGTATGGAGACCGGCATTCTTACGATAATTGTAAAGGAGACGGTTTGAACTCAGCATAAGGAGGTAGCGCTTATCGGCCTCCATTGCATCTTTGACGCGACCGTCCAGCAGGCGAACATCCGAGAGAGAAAACGGCTGCAGGCGCACCGTAGTGGCGCTCTCCCATCCCATCAATGGCTTCGGCGCCTCCGCGAAGCCACTCTGCGCGGCGCAGAGCGACAGTAGAATTACGGGCATCAATTTGGAAAAACGCATCGTAACCACCATGTCTATTTTGATTTGCAGGAGTGTCCGGACATTATACACCCAGGCGCAAATTCACGATCGAGCTTATGATTCATACACTCTCAGGGGCAAAATCCTGCAATTCGATTGCCTCTTGAGAGATAAGCAAAAAGCCCGCCATAATCTGCAATCTGCCCTGAAGCAGGGCTTGTATCTTCTTCCCTCTCAAATCACTAGTCAAATCAAGCAAGCTTTCAAATAAGAAAAATTAACGTTAATTCATTCCAAAATCCCTTGACGCTTCACGTTATGTGTGTTAAACTTGCGTCGGTGTTAGTAAAAACGTGTTTTCTCGCGAATACTCGCAGTGCGGTGGAAGTTTCAGCCATGAGTGGGTATCGAGGGATTAAAGAGAACATTCGCCACTAGGTACAGTCGCAACATTAGCAATTTATGAAGAACTGGCCAGCCTTCCACGAACAGAACAATATATATGTGATTCTAATTGCAACTAACACTAATCAGGCAAAGTAGAAGGATACACCAATGAAGAACAAGATGACTGTCTCGAAGATCGTTTCGTTGTCCAGCAAGGCAGCAGGATCTATTGGTCTTGTTGCAATACTGGGAACTGCAGCGTTTGCAGGAGCGGAGCAGAACTATGGCGCTCAGTGGGCCTGGAACAACAATTTCAATAACAGCAACATCGGTGTCAGCTTCGGTTCGGGAAGCACGCCGAATATGACGGTCAATTACAACTTCGGCAGCTACAGCCTTTACGGTTATCCGGCGTGCATAAGGGGGTGGCACTACGGCTGGAACCCGACAGGAGACACGTTGTTTCCAAAGCAAGTCTCCGCGATCAGTACCGCAAACTGCACCTTCAACTACTCATCAGGCGGCACAAACATGGCCGGCGATTTCGCCTACGACATGTTCCTGCGCTGGGACAATGCCAAGTCGTCTCCACAACTTGAGGTTATGGTCTGGGGTGGAAACGACTCATGGCCCATCGGAACTCAGACCGGCACCAACGTACTAACGGCCGGTGGCAAAACTTTCGATCTATGGGAAGGCAACAATAGCGCTGCAGGATACTACGTTTACACATTCATCCCGCATGGCACCGCCGGTGTAGGCAATCTTCCCACCAGCGGCAGCTTGAACGTCAATATGAAGACATTCTTCAACTGGCTTCAGACCAACCGCAGCAGCAGCGGGCGCTACAGCAACAGTATGTACCTGGATGTTATTGAAGCCGGACTGGAAATCACAAGAGGAAACGGCTGGGCATGGATCGGCGCTAATATCAGCGCGTGAGGACATGTTCTCATGCTTTCACGATAAATATGTAACCCACGCCGTTTAAGACCCACCCCATCCCCTCCCGAAGGGAGGGCGCGTTCGCCCTGGCATATAGCTTCTGCCTCTTGACCACACGCCAAGAAGCAAAGCGCGATGTAGACCAGGACGCGCCCTCCCATATAAAACCCACTGGTGGGCGGGAGGGAATAAGGGTGGGTCCTAACGAGCAAACGCTTGCCGGTAACAGACATGTCCTTACGCGGGGGACAACATCTCTTACTCGAACGTAATTACAACCTTGCCGCATCGGCCTTCGGCAGCGGTGCGGTAGGCCTCTCCTGCCTGATCAATGGTGAAGCGGTGTGTCACGGTTTTATCAGGATGGATTCCCCAGCGGGAAAGCCGTTCAACGAGATCCGTCATGTGGTTGAGGCTTGTTACCCATGAGCCATAAAGGGTGATCTGGGGGTGGATCAGGTAAGGCGAGACATCGAACTGAACATCGTTCCCTTCTCCCACAAACACGCAGCGTCCCCACTGCCTGGTTCCCTGAAGCGCCAGTTTGCGCGCAGAAGCTGCGCCGGAACAATCGATGCTGGTCTCACAGCCCTTGCCGCCAGTCAATGCCTTGATCTTCTCAAGGGCTTCGCCATCGCTCTTGAAGCCGTCGTCGATCAGCCCTAGCTCTTTTGCAAGCGCGATACGGTCTTCGCTGACATCCACGCCGATGACGTGATGCGCGCCGAGCGCCTTGCCGAGCATGCCTGCCGCCAGACCGACCGGACCAAGGCCGGTAATCAGCAGACGATCGCGGCCGTTCACGTTGATGCGCGTAAGCGCTTCCCACGCCGTGCCGAAACCGCAGGCAATAAGCGCTCCGTCTTCATAGGTCAGATTGTCCGGAAGAAGGACGCACGTATTCTCTTCGGCCAGCAGATAGGGCGCATGGCCGCCGTCACGCTGCCAGCCGTAGGCCGCTCGCTGCTTGCCATGGCAGGAGATCATGTATCCTGCTTTGCAGTCCTCGCAGACACCGCAGCCGGAAATATGATACAGGACGACACGGTCGCCCACCTTGAACTGCTTGCAGCCGGGGCCGATCTCCACGATTTGCCCCGACGGCTCATGGCCGGAGATCACGTTGCGATAGGCCTCGTCCCCTACTCCGAGATGTTCTCGATAGATGGCGCGGATATCGCTGCCGCAGATGGAACTGGCCTTCATCTGCACCAGCACCTGCCCATGGCCAGGTGTTGGCACAGGCACGTCACGGAATTCTACGGTGCTGTTGCCGGGCAGTATAACGCCCTTCATTGTTGCGGTTGCAGTGGCTGACATTATTGTGCGATCTCTCCGTTCAAATCCCAGAGGTCTTCCCAGGTCTGATCTTCCTTCCACAGGAATACCTGCCCCTTGATCAAGCGATTGTTTTTATCGATGCCCGCGATATCCCGCATCTCATCTTCCGTAAGCATCTCGTCGCCGGACACTGCCTGCAGGGTCGTAAGGTATTGAGAGCGTTTCACGGAGAATGGAATCGGCACATGACCATGCTGAACGGCCCACTTCACACAGACGACCGCAGGGTGCACATTCAGGCGCTCGGCGATACGCACGATCACCGGGTCTTCTACATCGACAGTGTCATCGGGCGTCCTGTCGCGAGCGGGACGGCTTGGCGATCCAATCGGCGAGTAGCCGATCGGGAGTATGCCGTTGTCCACCACATAATTGTAAAGTTCGGGCTGCTGGAAGTGGGGATGCAGTTCCATCTCATTGGCGGCGGGCTTAACGGCAGCATCACGCAGGAGCAGTTCCAGTTTGGGAACAGTCATGTTCGACGTCCCGATGTGACGCACGAGTCCTCTCTCGACCAACGTCTCCAACTGCCGCCAGGTCTTCATAAAGCTGTCATGGATATATGGCTTTGCGTGAGGATCGCGGGCCGATACATCGACACCGGGCGCATGGTAATTCGGAAATGGCCAGTGGATGAGATAGAGATCTAGGTAGTCGAGCTGCAAATCCCGCAGCGACTGCTCGCAGGAACCAATGGCATCGTCGTGCCGGTTGTTCCACACCTTCGAGGTCACCCAGAGGTCTTCGCGCGGCACGCCGCCGCGAATGATCTCTTGAAGCGCCGGGCCGATGAGGTGTTCATTTCCGTATACGGAAGCGCAGTCGAAATGTCGATAACCGACCGATGCAGCGCCGACAACGGCCTGCGCGATCTGGTCGCCTGTGTAGTTGTCCGAGCCGAAAGTTCCAAGACCGATCGCGGGCATGACCGCGCCGGAAGACAGAGTCTTCTTCGGCGTCCGCACGGGATCGATACCGTCGGCCGCGATTGCGAATGCCGGGAGGTTTGTGGTTGTCATAGTATTTTGCCGCCTGACCAATTGTGCAGACGTGCACTATTCTAATACAATGCCCCCCGGACTTCCATGGCATTATCCGCTTGAGATATGGACTTTTCCGCGGTAGAGCAAGCCTCCGGCACCTGCAAGCCTCTCCCTCAGGCGCGATAGCGCCTGAGGGAGAGGCTTGCCCGGACAAGTCGCGACAGCGACGGAGGAGAGGATTCTGCGCCTCACCGTAGCCTCCGGCCCCGCCGCCTCACCGGCGCTGCCTCTACCTCATTCGTTTCATTGACGTCAGGCTTCCCGCTATTTATCCTCTCCCCCGACAACAACTCGACAGCCCCTTTCGAGGCCGTCGTGTAAAGTTCAGGCAGCACGTCCAGTAGCGGGCGGTCGCCGCGCCAGAATGGGAATACACCGAGCTGGCGAGGCAGCGCGGCGGGAATGGGAGGCAAACGAAGATCGACGGGAATATGTGGCAGCGCGTGAGAAGCCTCAGAGCTCTCGTCCGATTTTCCGGCCGCCGCGCGCCAGTATATTGCCGCATCGATCGGCTGCGGAGGGGCAGCCGGGATTTCCTGAGTGGCGTTGTGCTCTGCGGCCTGACTGCTCAAACCGGCAAGCAGGTCCTCGCGGTCAAGGCCACGCAGCTTCATGATCAGAAACGGATCGCGATCGAACTGCTCGCCTAGGATGTAAAACACGGCGGCAATATGCTTGCAGGGATTGGAAGAATCGGGGCAGTCGCAGCTTGTCTTCAGATCTTTGCTGTTGGACGGAAAGAATACGACCTTCTGCTCACTAAAGAGGTCGGAAATCTCAGGCGGCAGCTCTCCGGCCAGAAGTTTCGCAATCAGCAAAGGGCGCTCAGCGAGCGCCTCAGCAATGCGCTTCTTTTCGTCGTCCGCCAGAGTGCGCATGCCGATCTCCACGGAGTACGGTTTGCGTTGCGATCCCTGGACATCGGCCGTCACAAGCCCTGCCTCGACATCGATCCTCGTCACCTGTCCCTTGCGGGCATAGGCGCGCCCCGACTGCAGGCGGCTGCCCATATAGAACGATTCGAGGGACGCGATCCAGCGGGTGGCCCACCCGCCGGATTCGCCTTTCTTCTTCGACTGCAGCTTAATGCCGCCGCTTACCTCGATTGGACGCGACGGCTCAAAATATCCCCAGCTTGGCATGTGAACTCTTCCAATTTACAGTGCTCAATAGAGCATCCATTAACCAGAAGATACCCCATACGAATCTAATTCGCCGGCACAAGCTGCCATTGTTGCTGGCATGTTCCACCGCCCCAGCTCCAGAGAATCACGTGCGCGCCAGGCGCGCCGGAACAGCCGTTGCCGTCAAGAACATCGTGTGTTCCGTCCGCCTTAGTTCCTGCCGTGCTGATTTTGTAGTTATTGCCGGTGGTCGGCGTGATTGCCCACTGCTGGCAAGTAGCGCCGTTATAGTCCCAGAGCTCGATCTGTGTTCCGTCGTTGGGGCTGCAGCCCGTGCAGTCGAGTGAGCGCCCGAGTGTGGCGTCAGGATTGATCGATCGAATGGAATAGTAGCCGTTGCCAAGGTTATGGATGTTCCAGCGCTGGTTGTTTCCACCCGCATACGGCCACTCCTGGATAATTGTGCCGTTAGCAGTACTCGCTCCATAACAATCCAGAACATTGCCGGTCGTTGAGGCGACGATCTTATACGTTCCTTCGGGAATGCCGTTCTGCAGGAGATTCCAGTTGTGGTCCCGCGTGCCGTTGTCGGTCCATTGCGTAATGCCTGCGCCATTGGCTGTCGATGCGTTATTCACCGCCATAACCAGACCTGAATTCACGTTGACGAATTTCCAGGAGCCATCGCCGACCGGTCTCAGCCGCCACTGTTGAACGGCGGCGCCATTGGCATCCCACTGGTCGACAGGAGCGCCCTGCGCCGTATTCCAGCCAAGGTCATCCCAGGCCAGGCCATTGCCGGCATTGATGACCGTCCAGATATTGTTGCCCTGATCGTTGAAAGTCCAGCTCTGTGCGGTGCCCCAGAGAAGAGCGTATTGCTGCAGGAGCGTCCCATGCACGTTCGTGCCGGCGGGGACATCGACCACAAGCCCGCTATTCTCGTTGGAGACCGCATAAGTAGCTCCCGGCATCACGATGCGGGCGCGGCCTACGCGCATCTCATTGGTATTTCCGTTTACCGCCGAACTCGCCAGTTGGATGATGCCCTGCCCGTCGGCCGTAGGGATCATGCCCATACTCCACCCGGACAAGCCGTTCCCCCCCTGCCACTGCACAGGACACGGAAGCGTCGACCAGTTGCCCTGGCCAAGATTGTAGTTTACAAACAGCTCCCGATCCGCATTCGGGCTGTTCGTCAGGGTAACGCCCGAAACGATCAATGTCCCCTTTGGGCCGCCTGCCGGACTCCACATGATATAGGGGCAAGCGCCCGGATAGGCTCCGTTCGCGTTCTTAACAGCAATCCCATAGTCAGCAGGACCGGTCCCCCAGTTTATGCCGTCATTGGAAAACTTGATATGCACGGGAGATCCGGCTCCCGCGCCGACACACTCGAAGCTCATCACATATTGCCCATTCGGGAGCTTCGCCGTAACGGCCATACCAGGCCTTTGAACGCCGTCCGGAATGGCAACCGCATACTGCTCAGCGCCCCATGTCAGACCACCGTCAGGAGACACCCTCTCACCCAATAGCTGATTGTATGTCGGTGTGAAACGCTCATCGGAGTAGTAACAGATCAACTGTCCAGCATTTGTAACATTTAGCCTGGGTTCCCACATCCCCTTGCCTGTCGTGCCGTTCGAATCCACCAGGCCACGATACTGCCAGGTAACTCCATGATCGAGGCTATAGTAGATCTCCATCCGATGCGCGTTTCCATTTTCGGCATTGCCTGCAAGCAGGATCGTTCCCGCAGGCAAGTTGCCGGCCGCGTTGGGAAGCTCGAACAGATCGGGTTCGACCTTGAAAGTCCAACCAGCCAACTGCGTTTCCGTAGTCGTGGCGATCTGCGTCCAGGTCAAGCCATCATCCGTGCTCTTGTAAATGCCGAACTCACTGGGCCAGCTTTCGAATGTCGCGATTAACGTGCCGTTTGAGGCGCCGCTATAACCAAGCCGAACGATCCTACCATAGCGGGTGCCCAGTTGCACAGGGGATCCCGGCGTGATACGCGTCCCCGACGTAAACGGCAGAACCGTGTTCATGTCCGAATTCGCGGCCGCCTTCGGCAGAGGCGCAAACACGATCCCAAGTCCGGCGAGCGATGCTGAATACAGCGCAGTTGCGCGGCGAGCTATCGAGAACATACATGTTTCCTCCATTGGTGTCCTAGATACAGATAACTGTAATGCAAAAATTTCAATTAGACTTATCGTAACAAATATCTCTCCCGAACGAATCTATTGCTCCACTTGCTAACCTTAACGTTAAGGTATATTATCACGCCACAAATTGCTTGTCAAGCGATTTGTATTGCTACTCAGCATCTGCCCGCAGCCTGAACAGGTCCTTCAGATCGGACGTGGATAGTTCCGTCAGCCAGTTCTCACCGGTACCGACTACGGCCTCGGCAAGTTCCTGCTTGGAGCGGATCATCTCATCGATGCGCTCTTCGAGTGTCCCGGCGCAGACGAACTTATGCACCTGCACATTCTTCTTCTGTCCTATGCGATAGGCGCGATCGGTCGCCTGGTTCTCAACGGCCGGGTTCCACCAGCGGTCGTAGTGGAATACATGGTTGGCATTGGTCAGTGTTATACCGGTGCCGCCGGCCTTGAGCGAAAGGATAAAGAGTGATGGGCCGTCGGCCGACTGGAACCGTTCGACCATCCGGTCGCGCTGCTTCTTGGCGACTCCGCCATGCAGAAATAGCGCCTCGCGGCCGAAGTTTTCCTGAAGGTGGCGCTGGATAAGCGTTCCCATCTCTGCGAACTGCGTGAAGATCAGGGCGCGCTCACCCACGGAGAGGATCTCTTCCAGCATCTCCGTCAGGCGCATCAGTTTCCCGGACCGGGCTGCATTGACAATATTATCGCCAAGGAATTGGCCCGGATGGTTGCAGACTTGCTTAAGCTTGGCGAGGGTGGCCAGCACAACCCCTTTGCGCTGGATGCCTTCGACACCGTCATCATCGAGAGCGGTTTCGGCATCGCTCACGACAGCCTGATAAAGCGACGCCTGCTCTTTGGTCAGTGAGCAAAACTCGCTCATCTCAATTTTGTCGGGCAGGTCCGCAATAATGGATTTGTCCGACTTGACGCGCCTCAAAATGAAGGGGCGCGTCAGTTTCTTAAGCTGCGCCGATGCTTCCTCATCCGCTCCTGTCTGTATGGGAGTGAAGAAGCGGCGCTTGAACTCGGCCTGTGTCCCGAGGAATCCCGGGTTCAGAAAGTCCATCAACGCCCAGAGATCGCCCACATGGTTCTCCACCGGAGTTCCCGTCATGGCGATCCGGCCATCAGCCTTGAGAGCGCGAGCCGCCTTCGACTGCAGTGTCTCCGGATTCTTGATGTTCTGAGCCTCATCGAGAATCACCGACGACCACTCAGTATCCTGCAGCATGGCGGCGTCGCGATGCAGCAGCGCATAGCTGCTGATGACCACGGCATTCTCACTCACAGCTTTCGCAAAGTCGCCGCCGCGCATCCTGTCCGAACCGTGATGCGCCATGACTTTGAGTTCCGGCGCAAACTTCGCCGCCTCACGCTCCCAGTTGCCCACGACAGATGTGGGGCAGACGACAAGAGCGGGACGAACTTCGCCTTCGGCACGGCGGCGTTCCAGATGCGCGATGACCTGTACGGTTTTGCCGAGCCCCATGTCATCGGCAAGGCATGCTCCCAATCCCCACCGTGTCAGAAATGACATCCAGGAATATCCACGCTGCTGATATGGACGCAATTCCGCGCGCAGGCCCGCCGGAGGCGCTTCCGGCTCCCATGCCGCATCGCCTTCCAACCGATCCATCAGCTCGGCGACCCAGCCGGTGGCGTCAATGCCCTCGACCGGCAATCCTGCCGGACCGGCGTCGATGCCGAGAGCAAGGCGGACAGCCTCACGAGCGCTCATATTGCCGGATTCCTGCTTGCGGAGGAACTTCAGCGCCTTCTGGATCTCATCGGTATCGACCTGCACCCACTGGCCGCGGATGCGCACGAGTCCCGTCTTCTGCGCTGCAAGCATCTCAAGCTCGGAACGCGAGAGAGTCTGGTCGCCAAGCGCCACATTCCAGTTGAACTCGACGATCGAGCTGAGGGTGAGGCCGGCCGACGACTGCATCTTCGGCGACTTTACCGACGCCCGAGAAGACAGCTTCCGACGCCCTCCCTGCCTGGTCCACCAACCCGGCAGCATAATTCCATACCCTGCCTGTTCCAGCAGCCATGCCTGATCGGTGAGGAATGCGTATGCGCCCGGCGTGTCCAGTTCCGCCCCTTCGGGATCTCGCTTCCGCAGGCTGCTTTCGATCCATGGGCAGATTCGCGATGCATGTCCGAGGGCAGTCATGGCGAACTCCGCGGGTTTGAAGCCGGGGCGCCGCAGTGAGGTGGCCGCGGCCTTGTCGGGATGCCAGACCTCGCTGAGCGGCACAATCAAGCTGGGATCATCGTTAGCCTGCAGGAGATAGTCGATCTCCCAATCGGCATCGGCCGTAACCGGCGCAGCCTCGGGCGTCCAGCGTTCATCGACCGTATGCAGCAGTTCCTCTTCGTCCGGAGCAATGAGGAGTGGCTCGACAAGCCGGAAACTCAATCTGAACGGCGCGCCAAGTGTCGCCGATAATGGCTGCTGCCACTCCCGGCACTGCGCCGCAAGCTGCCGGAGGTCTTCAGACTTACCGTTGACATCTGCGACCGTAGAACACAGCGCCGCCAGCCAGCGGCCGTGCGCGGTCTTATTTTCGCCGCTGCCCAAAATCCGTTCGGCCCGGCCACGCTGGCTGCGAAGGTCAGCACTCAGGGCATCTCGCACAATTCGATCGAGAAGCAAACCGGTGAATGTTTCGGTCACGATCGATGCGGCAGTATCCGGGGCAGTGTCAGTTGCGGACACAGCACGAAAGCTGCCAGGCATTGCGGCGGCCAGAGCCAATAATGTCTGCCGTTCCATTCCTGTCGGGGCAGGCCGCCATCGGGAGAAGAACTGGCCACCCTGCTCCACCAGGTCAGGCAAATATCGCCCCTGCGCAGCCAGCGCCCCACTCCACCGCAAAGCTGCCACAGCCCACGTAATACTCGGTCCGGCCACAATGCCCGGCGCAAGCAAATCGCTCTCAGGTTCGCCCGCACTGCCAAGTTTATCCGCGCATGCAGCGAGAAAATTGACTATTTTTGCAGCCGGTAACGCAGCGACCGGCACACGCCATGCCACAAGTTCGATCGACGCCCCATCCGGCGGAGGCTCCGAGATCATTGGGGTCGATGCGACCGCAGCCAGGCGCTTTCCGTCACGCCATGCCGGTATCCAGATCGTCGCATCTTTGTAGACCGCATCGTTTCCCGGCGCGATACCGAGATCCGAAAAGACGTCTCGCAGATCGCCCGTATTTGCAGCCCACGGCAGCGAAGCGACAGCAGCTTCGGACGCAACAGAGCTGACTTTCCGTCCCCGAGTCTTTGGCGCAGGAGAGCCTGCTGCACCGTCCGAAGCATCGTTCGCCTCAGCCCATATCCAGAGTGTATCGTTCGGCGCAACGCCCGGAGGCGGCACGGCAGCATGCAAGATTCGCATAGATGAAGATGATTTTACCCGTCATAGAGGAAACACGACGCTGTAGATTCTTCCGTCATTGATATGCTGTGAAATCAGAAGTTAACGCCGGCTACGACATCGCCGTGACTGGCGGGCATCACATACCGGGTATCTCGCATCTTCTTCTTGAGGTATCCATCGTTGATGTGGTTGATGATCGGTTTCCCGCCATCGTCAACTCCATCCGGCCCCATGCTGTAAAGCTTGTACGATTTCCCGTCCTGACGGTACTTTAGCTCGGAATCCGGCGCGAACGGATCATGTGGGACCTGCGGTAAATACGCAGGCGCCAGAGCCTGCAGAGTAACAGGATATACCTTGTGATCGGCGTAGTAAGCGCGCAGAGCCAGGGATGTCGCCAGGAGAGCATTCTGAGCGTGGTTATTCATGCGGATGAAGAGACATGTATCAACACTCAGAGGCTCAAATAGCGCACTCCACTTGTCTTTCGCCACAGGAGCCGCCTTCGGCCTGACGTTGAATGGCTGATCAGCATAGTCAATCAAATCGTCCATATGATTGCTGAAGTGCGCGAGAGTAATCCGGCTGCGCAAGAAACCCGGTCCGGTTTTGAAAGAGCTTAAGCCCATCCACTTCTCTTCCCGCAGCGTATCCGCAGAACTGACTTCCTGCGCATCGATTGCCGAAATATCCATTGCTGCCGCACGCGCCTGATCTGCCGTTAGCTTGTCCACAAGCGGCCATTCACATCTGCGTCCTCTAGCCTCCATTTTGGAGCCGGTCAGCGCGTCCTCAATACCCGATCCATGGGGGATCTGGCCTCCCATACGTATGGACGTGAGCGCAGCGCGCGATGCGGCCTCCGTATCGCCGTCCGCAGTTTTGACGCGACTCTGCCACACCTGCATCCACGACAACTGGCGCACCTGGCTATAGTAGGATTTATCATAATCCATAAACGAGCGTGCGCCGCCATAGTTATATGGCATGTGCGAGCCGCGCTCGCCAAGGGTCAACCCTGATGAGTTAGCCACGAGGTAAGTCCGCATTTGATCGATGGAAGCTTTGTTCCGATCAAGAGCATCCTCTATCTGCTTGGAAACTTTCTGCGGCGGCCTTGATTGTTTATAAAGATCGTAGGCGTTTGGCGACGGCAACTGGCGTGGTGGAACCGGAAAGGAGCCGGTCGCCGGAAGAAACGCCCACGCGGCGATTCCCCCTAAAACGACGACCGTAACTCTCCCTGCAATGCGAATTTTATTGCTCACCATCATTGTGTCCCTCAATTGCTTTGACACTGAGGGGAATGCGAAGTTGCGGCAGGCCAAGACAACATCTGCCTACTTCGCCGGCGCTTTTTCACAGCCGCCTTTTTTGTGGGAGCAACCTTCTTGGCGGGCTGCGCAAGATCCTGCTCAAGATTCTTCGTTTCTTCCTTGGTGACTTGCGCCATAATAGACTGCACCACCGGTCCAACACGCTGCATTTGCAACTGCATGGCGTCGTTCATCAGCTTGGGCATGATGGTGATCGTCTTCTGCCCTGTTGGGGTGTTGTAAAACGCGATCAGATCTTTAACTTCGTCGGCCGTGTAGTATTTTTCGTACAGCTCAGCGCTGATATCTTCAGCAGCCTTGGGAACATCCACCTTTTTGGCATACAATTCCTCAAATCGCTTCATGGCCCGTTTTGCCGCCTTGGCAGACTGTGCCGCCGCTTCTTTGCGTTCCGCAGGCGTGAGGTCCGGATCTTCCTCAATCGTCTGTTCCATCATCTGTTCGATGTAGGCCGGCATCTGGGTCATGAGCGTTTTCTGACTGTCCTGGGCAAGCTGCCGCACGTGCACCAGCTCCAGCAACTGCATTACGAGCGCATGCTTGTCGGGCGGAGCGGCAGCGGTATCCTGCGCGCGAACAGAAGATGCGCCAAACAACAAAATGAGAGATGTAAGTACGAGGGGTTGGTATTTCAGGGGTCAATTCTTAATACGTGATATGGAATTATGCCATATCACGGCTTGAACCGGCCGCACTTTGTGATCCGTGTCAGTAGCCATAAGCATAAAATCACTTGCGGACGGTTATCCGCCGTCCGCAAGCTCTCGGGTTGTTTATCTCTTAATGCAGCCATGCGGAGTCGAGATCGACGCTTGTGCCGTAATTGCTGTCATTCTTCGTCAGGGTAATCGTCAATGTCTTGCCGGCTGATGCCGCATTGTATGTGATTGTATACAGATATGTGTACGCCGTGCCGGTAGACGTCTGCGTGTTTGTGTAATCAGCCGCCGAACCATCCGACAGGTGCGCGACAATCTTGGTTGCTGCCCCTGAGGTCGAGCCGCCGCACAGGATATTCAGGGTGCGGCTGGTCGTATCCGCAGGCACGGTGAACGTCCATCCCTGTCCCGTCGTGCCATTGCACCAGAGGTAGTTGGTATCGTCAGTGCTGCTGGCCGTCGGCGTGCCGCCGGTCCAGCTTACGTTGCGATTGGTATCGTGCCACGTGCCGTAGGTTCCGCCTCCGATCTGCGTGATATCACTGATCTTGCTGCCACCGCTTGATTTGTGAATGTAAGTGCCGGTCCAGTGAGCCCAGTCCGTAGTTCCCAAACTGGTCAGGTTGTAGATGCCGGTTGAGGCCGCCGCTTTAGATCCCGTCAATGAACCCGTCACGATTTTGGTAAATGTGATCGAATTGAAGTTGTAGCCGCCTGTATTCTCTACAAGCTTGAGGACCTGTGTACCGGCAGGCAGGGTGACCGTCGCGTTTACAGTTTGCCATGTCTGCCAGCCACCGGTATTGGGACAGGTTATCGTGCCCGAGATGTTCGTGCCAGCCGCGTTCGCCAGGTAAAAAGTATTGCCGGCAGTTGTGGATGCGACCCGGAATCCCACAGTATAGTTTCCCGCCGTAGCGACATTGACCGTGTATTTCAAATACTCGCCCGCCGCGGTCCACCCTACATCGTATCCTCCGCCGGTGTCCGAACAAGCTTCAATATCGACGTTATCAGACCGGTAAGCGCCGCCGCTGTTTCCGGCATCGACATCGTGGTACGCCAGTCCGTCACCGCCAGTGTCATAGTCCTCGACCTGCACCGTTCCCGGGAGATTGTGTGGTCCGTTGAAAGCCGCTTCCGTTGCGGCAGGCACATACTGGTCAATATAGCCGAACCACTCATTTCCCCAGCTCGTGAGCACGCCGCCGTTCTGCAGCTGATCGCCGTCGCCACTGTTCCATGCCCACGCCAGCGTCGGAATATGGATTGCGAGAGTTGCCTGGATACCGCGGATAGGATCGGCCTGGTAGCCGTCGGGGCCGATCTCTCCCACAATGACGGGCCAGCCTGAGTTGAGAATGTTCTGCAAGCGAGACTGGATGTTCGCAGCGCTATCCCAGTCCCAGCCGCTGTAGATGTGAATCGTCGCGGTCACATTGGACTTGCCGCTCAACCATCCCGTGCCGTTGATGTAGCTGCCCTCGTCCGAATCCCAGTTGTTGGAGGGCATCAGAATAATATTGTTATTGCCCGCTCCGCGGATGGCATTGTATACCGTTGTTGCGTAGCTGTTCCAGTCCGTTTGTGAGGAGAAATTGGGCTCGTTCCAGGGATCGATCCAGACATCCGATTGCCCGGCAAACTGAGCAGCCATCGCGGCAAGCTGCGATGCATATTGACCGTTGTTGTACCATGAATAGCTTGAAGGGTTGCCTCCCGTAATGACTCCGCTGGTGTCCCAGCTGAACGGACATAAAATAGTGATCTCGCCCTGAGAGCGGTTGTTGTTGACAACATCCTGCAGTCCGGAGAGATAACTGCCGTTCCAGCTTTGAACGCCGCTTCCCATGATGCAGCCCGATAAGTTCTCCACAACCTCCCGCATGACCTTGATGCCATGCCCGCTGCTGCTGCCGGGCCCAAATTGATCGAAGGCGTTCGCGCCTCCCCCGCACCAGTTTGAACCGTTGCTCTGTATCTGGTTTCCGCTGGTGGTATAGGTTTGAGCAGAAGCCGGTTTCGATTGTATAGCAATTGTAGTTAAAAATACTGACGCAGATATAATCTTTGCCCATTTAGTATTCATTGATGGTCAACTCCTCATGACGTGATTGCCCACGCCGGCATATCAGCTTAAAACACTTACTTCACTATTCAGTATAGCTATCATAGCTAAAGAAACTATAATATATCTTTCGGTTAGGCGGAATAGTCACATGTTGATGCCTCCTGTATACCAGCGTATTCACTTACCTTTCGATAGCGTTGATAGCCGCCGCGAAATCTTGTATCCACTTCGCAGCGGCGGCTTATCGTTACCAGTGAAGATCCTGTCTCAGCGCTATAGTGAGAGCATCGGCCATGATCTCGTGGGTCTTCACACTTGGGTGCCAATCCGCCCCAAAACCGTTACTTGCTTGCTGGGTCTTGAAGTCAAGAAACCGGACATTCATATCGCCGGCCTTGTTCTCGTCGTTTACGATGTCGTGAAGATATGAGCGCTCCGTCGTATCCTTTTCACCCCACAGCATCGGACTGGACGCGCAGTAGATCATCGCTTTCGGGTAGTTGCTCCGAACACGGGCAACGAATGCCTCGAATCCGGCCGTCCATTCCTTCCGGCCGGGGATATCGCCTGCAAAGTCGTTGGTGCCCAGGCAAATAACGACCGCATCGGGTGTCCAACGTTTGAAATCCCAATGGCTCGACGTCTCCATGGGCAGGATCCTGTCGTAAACTTCCCCCATGGTATTGTTCGGCCACATCAGCCGTCCGGACCAGGCCGTGCAGACATAATCCGAATTTACGGCCCGTGCGGCTATTGCGCCATAGGTCAGGTAGCCATTCTCCGTCGCGGCCGAAAAATGTTCATCTTTACCGGCCGCTTCGTTACCGTATCCACAGCTAATCGAGTCGCCGATCACTTCCAGGCGATGCGACGGCGCAGTTCCGAGCGAAATCAGTTTGCCGCCAGGAGAGAGATTGAACCCCGTAAACTGTGTCGTGCCGAAAAATGCCTCGGTGCGCTTTACGAGAGTTACGGTATGCGTTCCCTTTATATCCGTCTGTACGACGTTATAGGTGTTTTCTCCAGCCTTTGGGTTCAGCACAGGCCCCGGCTTGCCGTCGATAATCGTTTCATACTCATCACTGTTGTCCGATTCATGCAGCTTAACATCCAGCGAAGTTCCCTGGAATTTCAAACTGACGGCGCTGGCTGTCCAAGAGCATTTCGGCCCTGCCGGATCCGAGATATCGAAGCGCCCGCTATAGCGCAAAAGCGGATTGTAAGGCTTGATATCGATTGGAGGTAGGTCAACAATACTGCCGTTGGAAGCGCCTTCCGTCTGCCCGTAGTAGATACCACGGCCGTTCGTCCCGATAAATACCAGGCCGTAATCGCGATAGCTCGCCGCCATGGAATTCGGGACATCGCCAACAGGGACGCTTTGGTCACTGATGTCTATCCAGGAAACTCCCGAGTTCAGCGATTGAAAGATCCCGGTCTTACCAGATGAGACAGTTCCCATGAGATAAAGCGACGGTATCGCAAAACCGGGCGCTGCTTTGCCCGGGGCAAATAGTAACGCGCTCTTTATACCGGGCACGGGGCTTACCGTTTTTCCGGCGTCGGTGGAATGATAGAGCCCCGTGCCGCCGAGCGCCAGCCAGACTTCTCCGGCCCGGCCGGGCACAGTCTGCACTATCGCTTGTCCGCCGTCAGGAACATCGGCAATCGCCGCGAAGGTCGCGCCCCCGTTCGCGCTTTTATAGAGTTTTCCCTCAGCATACACATAGAACACACCCGGCGTGACGCCGTCCGCGGCCAGCGGCGTCTTCCAATACCATACGTCGCCGACGATCTTTCCGGGCAAACCAGACGTATCCTGCCAGGACTTGCCGCCGTCACGTGTGTAGAGGGCCGGCCCATCTCCCACCCTCAGGACCACCATGTTGTTCGGATCGTTGGCTGATATTGCAATCCGGCTCGGCATGATCTTGGTATCCCAGGTTGGGAACGCGCTCCACGTTTTGCCGCCGTCGCTCGAAATTGTGCCCCCGCCACTGTTGTCCCATCTCTTAACGCCGACTCTGGCAAGGTGATCCGGAGAACCAGCGCACCACGTAATCTGATCGGTATCGCCGTAAGCAGGTCCGCTTCCCCCGTAGTAGTCACCCAAACCGTGTGCAGGAAATTCCGTGAGAGAAGCATGCGGGAAGCCGTCGACATCGGCCACTCCGGACAGCAGCGGTAGTCCTTTCGGAGGCGCGGCGAGTGAGAATACGACGAGTTCTTCGTGTCCCTTCTCAAAGTTCTTCATTACGACAGGATCGGCGTTCACGTCAGCGCCCATGTATGTTGCGTACCAGTCCGTAAGCCAGATGCGGCCGGGCACACAGGGATCGAAGGTCAATCCCGCAACGGCTTGGATCTGTTTCATCTGGCCCGAATACCACGGCACGGAGCTCCGCGTCTCGTACTTTTTCTCCGTCCAGGTTGCGCCCGCATCGCGGGAACGGAATAACCGGAGCTTATCCCCCTGCGCCGTGACAAGGATATCGCGAGAATCCTTCGGATCAACGCTGACGCCGCCAAATCCGCCCTTCGCTTCGGAAGGCGTCACATCTGTCCAGGCTCCATTTGAATACTTTGCGACGCCTTTACCATGTGTCGCATAAAGCGATCCGTCCGCCGACGATGCCAATCGCTCGACTTCAACCGGGCTGCCGTCGAGCTTGCGCCAGGTTAAGCCGTCATCATCCGATCGGTACACGGCGTCGCCAAACGATGAGACAAAAACGGCGCCCTTCTGATGCGCATCGAATGCAATGGATGAGATGCCGATGTCGTCTTTCGCCGATCCCGGAAATCCGCTTACCCGCGCCCAGGATTTCCCTGAGTCGGCAGAGCGCCACAGGCCTTCTTTTCGAGATCCGAACAGCAGAACAGAGCTACGATAAGGGCTGATAGCAAGCCGCTGCCCGCCCCAGCGATGGTTCTCATTGCCGCCCATCTTGACATCGATCGCCAGCTTCTTCCAGGTGTGCCCCTGGTCGGTCGACTTAAAGATCGATCCTGGTTTGTCCCACGTGTATTTACCGGCTGCAATATAGACGATGTTGGGGTCTGAAGGATCGAGTGCGAGTCCTTCTCCCCCGTAGTAGTTGCTCTGTTCGGACGAAAATTGGTCTGTCAGCGGTATCCATCGCGTACCCGTCGCATCCCACCGGTAGAAGCCGCCGACATCCGTGCGGATATATACGAGATCGCGCTTCTTGGGATGGCAATAGACATCGAGCACGTACCCGCCGCCGCCGATCGGCACGCTCTTCCAGAGAAATTTGCCGGACCCGTGGGCCTTCAAAACGGATCCTGCCGGCGCGGTATGTCCAGAGGGGATAGCCGCTGCTGGCGCAACTCCATAGGCGCCTGCCATCGCCGCCATGAATACCGTGAAGCTAAGTTTAGGAGATAATTTCAAAGGACGTTCCTAAGGATTGGAAACAATCGGCGATCATTTACCCGCAGGCGCACCCGGTATGGTAGCGCCCGGCGCAAGGACGGGATGTATTCTTCCGGCTCTAGCCGCTCGCTCTTTCTGAGCCGCCTGATAGCCTGGATCGTTCGTAATCGACTTCTGCATGGCCGCCATCTGTTGAGACGACAACGGGGTCGGTTTGCCATCCTTCTGCCCCTGAGCGCCTCCGGAACTGTTACTGCATCCGGTCAAGGCAAGTACGGTCAGGCCGGCAATCGCTAACGCTGTATGAGTATTGCTGATACGCATTGAAAAACCCTTTGTCCGGTTCCCGGCCGCCTCACATAGCCACCGGGACTGCGGAACGATAGTTACTATCGAGTTACGGACGGTAGGCGTCCCACATGTTGTTCTCAGGATGAGCGACCGGATCCGGATTAGTAAGGACGGGCTTCATCGCCTTGACGTGACCGTCCGCAAAACCGACGATGGTGTTTCCGGCATAGTGTGTCGAAACGGAACCGTTTACGGAGTCCGCGTCATAGACAGTATCTTGAGTGACGGCGTCACAGCCGTTGGCTGGTGTGCATGTTCCATCGGGATATCCATTGCCCCATCCAAGGCCGGCACGGGCTTCAATCGGATAATTCCTGAACCAGTCGTAGTTGCCAAGGCCATTGCCGCCCTTGCCGGAAACTTCGTCCGAGCTGAAATCCTCGACGATCGCAACGGTCTCTCCCGGCCGCGAAATGGCTGCCGTGCCGGCACTCGGCTTTACTCCGTCCGGAAACAACGGCTGACCGAAAATGCCGACATTGCCCTGAGGCCAGCTTCCAGCCCATGGAGCATCCGTCCCCCAGTTTTGTGCGGCATTGATATTATAGGAAATGGGATGCCCCCCATTGATATACGGCGCGAAACCGCCTGCGATTGAAAGCCCGTCCTCAGGCGCCTGGAACACGCCGATCGATTTTGTGTAGGGCATGATCTCGCTCACCCAGGAATAGCCTTGCCCGACAACGCCGCCGACAATCTGGCCGCCAAGCGGGAATGTCTCGTCGTTATCCTGCACATACTGCATCATGGCAAGCATGATCTGCTTTTCGTTGGATGTGCTGGTAGTCTGCCGGGCCTTCTGCCGGACTTTGGCAAAGACAGGGAATAGAATTGCAGCGAGAATCGCTATAATAGCTATTACAACTAGTAATTCAATAAGAGTAAATCCTGAATGACGTCGCATTATGAACTCCTTCTTGCGTTTGCGCGGACAATTGATTGTGCCTGAGCACGTACATGCCATTTCATAGCGGCAGTTACTTTCATCAAGCAGTGCCTCCCAACATCAGCTGAGTAGGAATGACAATTTGCTGGGCCGGTGTATCCGGCCCAAGATTGATACGATCGAACAGAATACGAAGCGCCTCGCGTGACATCTGCTCGCCCGGTAAACTAACGGTAGTCAAAGGTACGTCGAGATATCGTCCTTCGTCCAAACCGTCGAAGCCGACGACGGCTATCTCATCCGGAATCTTCACGCCTTCGCGGCGGAGACCAAAGAACACCCCCTGAGCAATAATATCATTGAAGCAGAGAACGGCATCCGGCCGTTTCCCGGCCGGCATCGCCGCCAATTCAAGTCCGGCCAGAAAGCCGGCATGCCGTGTTTCTTCGTGGCGCTCCATGTATAGCAGCATGGGTTCCAGAGCGGATTCGGCGCAAGTTTCCCGGTAGGCGCGATACCGTGGTTCATCGCTCTGCAAGACTACCCAATCATACGGGTACACAAAGCCGATACGCCGGCAGCCACGGCGAAGCAAGTGCGACATCGCAGCCCTGGCCCCGGAGTAGACATCGAAGTACACCACGGCCGCATCGTCATTTCTCGGCTGGCCGCTCAGGTATACGACCGGCAGCTGCTCAGCCTGCGCCCCAAGGTATTCCTTCACCGTAACCTCGGGGTGAGCCCACATCAGCACGCCGTCGATCGGCCAGCCGGGCAGCTTGGAGTTGCGTCGATTCCATCCGGCACTCGCCGGAGGCGCATCCAGGAGCACTTGATAGTTAGCATCTGCTGCAACTCTCTCAATACTTTCCATCAGCTGAACATAGAACGGGTTCTGCAATCCTATGAGCATTAAACCGATCGTATCGGTACGCCTGCGGCCCAAGCTGCGCGCCAGGCGGTTTGGCCGGTAGCCAAGATCGGCAGCAGCTTGCTTTACCCGCTCCTGAGTCGCCAATGCGATCCGGGCGTGGTTGTTGCCGTTAAGCACATGAGAGACCGTGCTCTGAGCCACTCCGGCCCGTCTCGCAACATCCTCGATCGAAATCGCCATCTGAACCTGCTTTCATCATCATGCAAATGCGATTTTGCAAAACCGCATTTGCATCAACATTGGACTAATACTATCACACCAGCGCGGGAGTGTCAAGTACATTACAGCAACTTTTTTTTGCCCTTGTTACTGTTCCGCGAATATGTCCTCCTTAAGTGTTCTGCGATTATGTCGATGTCGAATCCTTAAGAATGGAGACATTGACGTTGACGCGGGGCGCGGATCGCCACCGGCATGAGGCAAAGATACCTTTTCGCCAGACTTGGCGTCGAGGAGCAACAGGTGCAGCGGTATGAGGCGACGGACTATGAGTCCGCCAACTGCGACAGGATCCGGTTTATCATCCGATTCCTCGGCGTAATGGTGCGCGAAGAGATCTCTCAGGAACCAATTAGCGCAGACAAGGCATCACCGCGAGGTGGTGTCCAATCGGGGAAGCGCAGGGGTGGACGGAATGACCGTCGATTAACTGTCTAACCACCTGCGAACGCACTTGCCCGTGCTTCGAACTCTCCTGCAGGAAGGGCGATTGAGCTACGGCCCGTGGAAATTAGCGGGACGCCGGCACTAGCACGTACATTGAACAATCATTGGCTGCGGGATCGAGGGATTGCCAGCCTTCAGGAAAGACACCATACGCTTACGTCTTTGTGCACCGCCGAACGTATAAGCCTATACGTTCGGCGGTGCAATCGAGGTGGCCGGGAAAGTAATAACTCGACCACCTCGATTGCATTAGAATTCTGCAGTCGTGACTACGGCGCCGCAAAGCTCCACTCCTGGCCCCAGCTATAATTGTAGTAGGCTTGGATCAGGGATATGTGGGCGGAATCGCTAGCCGCACCTTCAAAGTAGTCGGAGTACGTGTCCAGCATCATGCCAGTCTGCTTATTCACGAGGCGATAGTAGGTTCCATCAAATGGCTGAAGCTGCCAGAGTTCACTCGCCCCAAATGTACTCGGGTTCTCCAAAAGGACAGCCGATGCATTGGACGTATTGCTGTTATTGGAAATGTAGGCGCTATTATATTTCGACTGAAGCGTATACCAGGCTGCGCCACTCCCGTCGATGGTGCGGCAAGTAGCAATCCACTGCTGGTTAGCTGCGCCGCCGTAAGCCCACTGGCAAAGCTGTGTTCCAATGCCACCATTGCCGGTGTCGTCCATTCCCAGACCGCTCCAGTGGTTGAGGACCTTATACGTGCCGTTTGCTACCGGTCCCACGGGCATGTACTGGTAAGCACCGATGTCGTAACCTGACGTCGGAGTGGGACGTGGATTTCCCGCCAAGTCTAAGCCGGTAGCTGCGATTCCTGACGCAGCGCCTTTTCCGATCGCTAAGGTTGATGAACTTGTCAGATGGAAGTCTCCTCCGTTTGGGTTGACCAGGTTTGGGTTTGACATGAACTGATCGTTCGAGCCATGGCTGACGTTCGTATACCAGTTCCAGTCATCAACAAGGTTATAATCCACGCTTGCGCCGCCCGGCGTGTAGATCGCCCAGCCTTGATTACCGAAGGAGATGTTATTGTTGACGTGGACGTTCGTACCGTACCATTCTACGATTGCGCCCGTTCCGCCATTTGTGATATTGTTGTTGTAGAGTGCGTTGTTGCAGAGCCAAATATCGTTTATGGGGCCGCCACCGCCATAGTCGATCATATCAATGCCCGATAAGTCATTGTTATAGATCAGGTTGTTGTAAACCTGAACGTTCTCGACTGGTCCGACGGTCCAGTTATTGAATCCATTGTGGTTGCTGCCGTACCATTCGGCTTCGATAGTCAGACCGTTGGAATGATTGTCATGGATACGGTTGTTCCAGATATAGATGTTTGTCAATCCGGCCGTCGTGCCTGGCAGTGTCGCTCCATCAGGCATCACCGCCGTATCATAAAGGCCGCTGACATCATTTCCGTCAATCCAGATATTAAAGGCTGCAAGCTTGACATCAATCCCCTCGCCGCCTACCGGGCTGTTGACTTTATCGGGGTTCGTTATGACGTTTCCGCGAATCTCTGTATTCGAAACGCCGTTGGCGATTGTGATGCATTCGTTGTAATCGTTGACGCATGCGCTCTTGATCTGGTTGTATCCGATAAAGATATTGTGAGAAGGGTATGTGGTCCCAGGGTTGTTGGGGTAAGCTACGCCCCAGACTGCGATGCCTGAGGAGTTAGTGTGGTAGATCGTGCAACCTGTCACATTGATGTTAGAACTTGTGTATATGGCGATTCCGACGCCGGCGACATTCTCCACCATCAGGTTCTGAATGTTGATATAGCTCTTATTTCCAACATAGATCCCAGGTCCGTTAATAAAAGCGCCGGCCGCGCCGTTGTAGGTTATCGGCGCGCTCGATGTGCCTGAGTTTGCCGGCGAAATTGTGGTCCCGGTGTATGTGCCGGCGGCTATATTGACGGTATCTCCTGCATGCAGTGACGCAGCTGCCTTCTGAATTGTTTTCCATGCCTGTGCCGCTCCCGATCCTGTCCCTGCGTTGGTATCGCTGCCACCGGGCTGAACATAGTAGGTCGCCGCGTGAGCAGGCGTAAGAGCCAGTGAAGCGAGGCCGAACCAGGCGGCGCTCAGTAATGTTTTCAACCCCCAAGCCATTTTCAATTTCGCCAATCTGAAATTACAGCATACTGTATCGTACAACGTCGTATCCTCCCTTGATTGTGTTGCAAATATCACAAAACTACACGATTTGAAGTTCATCACCTTCTTTCTCACATAATATGTCATTCGTTTTCTCGTAGAGCAGTCGCACCTCACGCAATTGAAGTGGCGAATGACATGCTGCAGGGCGAATTACTGTCTAGCCTCTTCCAGCTTCCCTTTTAGGAGCAGCAAGCTTTGATCGAGAGCGCATACGCCATGACCATTGCTTGCTGTTTTCTGCATAGCGAGACGCGGCGAAAGCAAGACTGCCAGAGCCGAATGGCCTTCCAATTAGAAACGCAGCGCCCGATTAATTTATTAAATATTAATTTACCAACAGGTAAACTGGCGTACCGGATAGAATGATGTCGCCTCCTGCTGTATTGATGGGCGTGTTGTACAAGCTGCGAATACCGAGTATATTTCCGGAGGCTAACTTCAGTGTTTTTGCGGAAATACTGCGGGCCTTGCCGTCGTCAGTCCAGACCGCAATCACATCATGATCTTTGCCTGAGAAGCGCATGCTCTCTACGTTGCCCTCGATAACTGCCGACTTCGTCAGTGGACGGTTTTCCAGCAGGTTCACCATCGTCGCATAGGCGGCATAGGTAGGCTTTGGAAAGCCCCAAAAGTCAATCATTCCGAAGTTGTCCTCGGCATATTCCCAGTTCCTGCCGTTGTCGCGATAGCTGTACCAAAACACGTTGCTCACGCCGAGTCGCCATGCGGTCAGGTAGCACTTGACTATATATGCTGCGTGTTCAGATCGCGTCAGCGCTTTGTCGTAGACGCCTGGATCGCCAGGATAACCCATGAATGCGTTAGGATCCGATGTTACCGGCGCGCCAATCTCAGTGAACCAGATCGAGAGCGGCGTATTGTATTTCGTGATGAGTCCCCGAATTTTGCCAACATAATCCGGCATCCAGTTTCCTGGGCTGGGAAAGTCTGGCCACCAGTACGTATGCAGCGACAAGACGTCGAACTGTTGCGCAGCGCCGCTCTTCATGAACAATTCGGCGTCTGTTAAATCGCTTTCTGCGATCTGGTAGACGAGCTTTACGGATGAGTTTGCCTCTTTCGCCGCCTGCTTAAGTACACGGGCCTTGGCCTCCAGATTGGACCAGTAGTAGAGGTTTTTATCGCGGCTGCCGCGATACCACAGGTTTTCCTCAAGGCCCAGTTCCCAGGCTTCGACCTCTGTCGGCGTCGCCTTGAAATATTGAATCATCTTTGCCTTGAGCTTGGCAAGCTGCTCCTGAGTAACAGGCTTTGTGGAATCGGTTTGCCAGGTCGAGTCGTTCAGGAGCGGGAGTTCCCTAACTCCTTTGGATTTTAAGTCCAGAATGCCGCCGCGCCAGCAGGAAATGTCTAGAGCCTGTTTGGCATCGTCGTAGCATCCGGCAACCCAGTTTTTATCCCATGCCGTCCTTAGATAAGGATCCATCGAGTCACCATGAACCAGTGCGAACCGAGGGTCGCGCTGGGTGCCTGGACCGATATTGCCTTTAGGTACAACAGTGAACCCAAATTCGCGCCGTTGGTCGTCTATCCCGGCGATCTTTGTCGTTAAAGCCAAGCCGTAGTAGCCGGGAAGCAAGTTCGGCGGAGATATAATTGTGTTGGACTGGAACAGCTTTATAGAGAGTGGCTTAGTGAGTCCCTTTCCCGATGCGTCCTGCCACCGGTAGTATATTTGAGCACTCGTGGATGCGGGTTGCCCGGCGTTGACGTTGCCGGCAATACTCAAGCCAGTTATTTTGATTTTGTATGAGGCGTGAAGCCGGATCCGCAGCCCCGTTGCCGACATGCTCGTCGGCGATGTGGACAATATAGTCCACGAATTGCCCGCAAGCGTGATTAGCGATGGCATTTCTGTGCTGCCGCCGTTTGAACGAATCGCCTGTACTTCGCACGCCTTCACATTGTATTCGCCGTTGGGATTCTCTCCTGTTATCGTCCATGCGCCAACCTCGACGGCATGCTGAAAATGGATGTCTATGTCTATGTACTTCCTGACATCCTCGACACCCCAAAAATCCACAGTAATGTCCGCAGGCTTTTCTTTATCCTGTAGAGACTGCGCCGCCTGAACGGCGTTGGGCATGCTGAATGGCTTGACCGGAGTTGTAAGAGTGAGGGTTTCAATTTCCCCCTTGAGACTAGGACCGCCGAAGAGCATTGGCAAGACGGATGCCTGGATCGTTTCGCCGGCGAAATACACATTGCGGTCCTTTGTCCCGCTGATCCGGTAGTCCACTTGAGGGAGTTCGGCTTCACGCACCGTTCTCAACTGCTGCGCGGACCGTCGGCCATCTGCGGTGGTGAACGGTACCCAAGTACCGGCAGAATCCTTGGATACAGCCATGCAGGTGTAGCTGCCTGGTTCCTGCATCCTCTGGAACTCCCGGTATGTGTACTTTTCATGTGGGTGCAGAACGGCTGGCGGCTTCGGATTCGTGAATGCCCAGACTCCAAACGGCCGCGCTATTCCATCAGTCCCGGCAAAGGTAACAGCGACATCGCCAAGAGGCGCGTCGCTGTCGCCAGTATTCAGCAGAGTACAAGTCGCTCCAGCGTAATGCCCGGCGACTGCCGGCCGTGACACGGTCAGAGATGTCACAACGATACTGCTTTCGGCAGCGCTCACGGTTGCAGTCAGAGAGGTAAACGTAGCAGCCAGCAGAGCGCATGTCATCATGTGACTTAATTTCAATCGATATTGGCCTAAGTTCGGCCGCTGGTGATCCACAGATAAAGTTCTCCGGTTGTGGCCGCCCTAACCCCTTCGGGAAGCGATTAGGAGGGCCGGCGAGTAAGCCTTGCGGTATGATACGCGGGACTAAGCTTGATGCTTAATAAATACTCCACGTGTACGCGACCTGGGGGTTGTTGTTGTTTGTATTTGCCGCGAGCTTCTGGTCGGGCGTGCCCGGATCACCGTTTGTTGAGTTGTTGTAGCCTCCGGAAATGGCGCTTGGCCTGCTCCATTTAACGTGCCCATCGGAGAAGATATAGTTTGCTCCGTCCGTATGCCGTCCCGTAGACGAGTCGTAGTCTCCCTTATAAGAGTTACCTATGCCTGGCAGGTATCCGGTGGCATATTTTTCCTGGCCGCAGCAGACACTACCATTATAGGGATCGTAGTCTAGGCCGCCGCCGAATCCGGACATGGAGTAACCGGATTTCCACAGATCGCTTGCCTGATCATCGGGATTCATATCACTGATATCGACCTGGCCCCACCATGCCGTTTCATGACTGGTCCCCTCGGCAATTAAAATCGTCTTGGAGGGAGAGTTGAAGTCCGCGAGCACGGCTGGCGTATTGGTATCGCCCTGAGCAGCATTCTTTAGGATATTGCCGTTGTATATGTAGGACCAGGACTTTGCGCCACCGTCGCTCGGGCAGGTAAATACCGCCGCCGATTTAATGTAGGGATAAATCTGACCAGCCCAACCAGAGATACGGTTGGACCAGTTGTGGCCCTTAGGATAGGTTTCGTCGAAATCCTGCACGTATTGCATGATAGCCAGGCCGATCTGCTTCTGGTTGCTGGCACAGCTTGTCTGCCGGGCCTTCTCGCGAACTTTGGCGAATACCGGGAAGAGAATGGCAGCAAGAATCGCTATTATATCTATAACAACTAACAGTTCTATAAGAGTGAAACCAATTGACGCATGGGATTTTACAGATGATGACATATTAACTACAGACATGACTTTGCTCCTTTTTTTCTTTCGCTGCAACAACCGATTGTTTTTCTATAGCCGGCACGGGGCCGGTGCTCTGGCGTATGATCAGAGCCGGCGGCAGCAACGCCTGAATCTGCTCGCCGGAAAGCGCGATATCTACGGCCCTCTGCGCCAAATCGGCAATTTGGTGGGCGATCGACGATAGCGCGGGCTGAGTAAATCGGCTCGGTGATTCGTCGCCGAAGCCGAGTACGGATAGTTCGTCGGGTACGCGTATGCCGCGCTCAGACAGCCAGTTGACCGCAGCCCATGCCCCAGGGTCCGATGCCGCCAGTATAGCCGTATAGTGCGGGGTCTGCTGCATGATGTCCGGCATTCTTAGGAATGCGGCGTCATAAGAGTCTTCCCAGTATTTGACACCACAGTGAAAGACACCCGATTCAATTAGCCCGGCATCTGCAACGATGCGTTCAAAGGTTGCGAGGCGAATCTTTACCGTTTCCGCTTCTTCCGGTTCGTTGACAATAAACAGTATACGGCGGTGGCCAAGATCCATCAGATAACGCATGCCCATCTCGATGCCTGCCACGTTGTCAGTCCCCACATATGCATGCGTATCACCCGGCAACGGTGTATCGACGAGGACATATTGATACTTCTTTTCCTGGAGCGTACGCAGCAGAGCGGTCGCCGTATGAGCCGGGTTGACAATCAGCAAACGCTCTTCGCTTGATGGCGTCTCCAACTGACGCAACACGTCCGCCGTTCGAGCACCGCGTTGTGTGTGATATATCCGCAATCGCACATTGATGTGCCAGCAGGCGATCGCGACATGCTCCAGGAACTCATGGAGGAAAGCAGAGTTATACTGAGGCACGAAGACACCGATCGTCGATACCGCCGCAGGCGCCGGAGACATCTTGCACACGAATGTGCCCTTAGCAATACGGCGGTCCAGCACTCCGGCTTTCGTGAGATCCGTCAGGGCTCTCCGTACGGTGATCTGAGAAACCTTCAATTGCTCGATGAGAATCGACTCTGTCCAGAACCGCTGTCCATGCTCGAAGTGATCATCAATGAGACAGGTCAGTGCGCGACGCACCTGCGCGTGAAGCGGCATTTCACTATCGCTCTGGTCTGCCAATATTCCGTCCAACAATTTTACCGGCGGTGGTTCGATCATATCTGATATTCTTATAACAATACTGCAGTCATTCTATCGCAATCGGACTAGATTGTCAAGCAGAAAGTTTATGACGTGAAATGCTACGTCACTGTTCCGCGAATATGTCCTCCTTAAGTGTTCTGCGATTATGTCCCCATCCACATAGTGGGAGCGCTGATATTAAACGCGATAGAGCAGTATTCACGACTTATCTGCCGGCTTCATCGGCCGTCACTTCTGAATTCCCTTTACCAGACAGTAACTCAAAGCAAACGACTGTGCTAAACTGGCGTATGGCTACTCGTATAGGTCGCGCGCCGCTCCTTGCACTCGTCTTTGCCGACATGCTTGCCTCCGGGGCTCGCTTCGCCGGAGCACACCCGGGCGATCGTTATCACATTAAGCCCGGCGATCTACCGCGCCCATTCGCAACTCGCTCTGTCCTGAGGATTCCTCACATTATCGCCGCGCCGCCGAGCGCAAAGCTGGAAGTTCCGCCAGGCTTTCATGTGTCTGTCTACGCGGATGGGTTCAACAATCCGCGCTGGATGACCGTGCTGCCAAACGGCGATGTGATCTGCGTAGAATCGCGTGTCGAGATCGGGCCGAACATCTTTCCGAAGCGCATTTGGATCCTGCGCGACAGCAACCATGATGGCCATATCGATTCGAAGATCCTCTTTACCAAGGACCGCGATCTCCCACTGGGTGTGGCTTACCGCAACGGCTATCTCTATGTAGCCAATACGGATGCCGTTGTGCGCTGGCCTTTCACGCCGGGGCAGACAAAAACCGCAGGCGAGCCCCAGACCGTTATCAGCGGTATTCCGGGACATGGCTATAACCAGCACTGGTCCCGCAATATCCTGTTCAGCCCATCCGGTGATAAGCTTTATCTGACGGTCGGATCTAAAGAGAATATCGCAGTTGAAGAGCCGCCGCGCGCATGCGTCATGGTCTTTCCCATGGGGTCCGACGGGCTGCCTACCGGCAAGCCCAAAGTCTTCGCAAGCGGACTGCGCAATCCTGTCGGCCTTGCTTTCCACCCGATTACCGGAGCACTCTGGGCAACCTGCAATGAGCGTGACTACACAGGCGACAATCTCGTGCCCGATTTCGTCACATCACTGAAACAGGGCGGTTTCTACGGCTGGCCCAACTACTTTATCGGCCGCCATCGCGATCCGCGTGTGCCGGCAAGGCCGGACCTATTGAAGTCCGTGATCGTCCCCGATGTTCTGCTGGAATCGCATTCGGCGCCGCTCGGCCTGTGCTTCTACACCGGCAGCCAGTTTCCGCAGGAATACCGCGGCAACGCCTTCGCGGCAATGCATGGATCGACCAATCGAAGCACACGCACCGGCTATAAGGTAGTACGAGTACGTTTCGATGCCGCCGGCAAACCGCTTGGCGGATACGAAGATTTCCTCACGGGCTGGCTCATCAATCCCAAAAAACCCGAAGTCTGGGGACGCCCCGCCGGTCTCACCCTCGACAGCACCGGAGCCCTGTTGATCGCCGATGATGGCGGAGGCAAGATCTGGCGTGTGTCCTACGGCCCCGGCAAGTAATTCTCGCAAGCAGCCGCAAGGTTGGAGCGGCGGCTTGCAGCGTTAAGAGCCGCCGCGATCGTCAAGGACCACGGCGACCCACTAATTTGCCGCCCTCGCTCAATTCCTCCGCATCGCGGTTCTCGTACTCCGCGGCTGCAATTGAATATTCGTAAACTCCACGGTTTCGTATGGGCGGGTTTGCAGGCGGAACTCCACAATCGGATCGCTCGCAGGAGCAGACCAATCCACCAATGGCGCTCTCATAAGTCCGGTCACGTTTTGAAGCGGTGTGGTAAGCGTGCCGGAGCGTGCCACAAGTGTCACACGCCGGGCCACATGCCCGAGAAGACCGCCAGGAACCGGGAAGTACTCAATATGCTGTCCGGCTCCATCGTGATACACAATGCCCGGCCGGTCATCCAATTTGACCTCGAAGGATCCACTGACAGACCTTGCCAGCGTCAACACTGTTTGCCATGGACCGGTTGCAACCCCGCAGCGATAGGAACAGCTTTGTGTCCCCATAACAAATGTGCCGGTGGCTCCAGGCGTCAGGTTATTGGTCGCCCCCATTTGATCTTCGGACGGATAATCGGGATGCAGATACGGGCCGATAAGCTCCTCATCCAGGCTCGGCTATGAGTCGTCGGAGGCCGCGTTGACAATGGGCTCCCGGCCCTGAGGAGGCGTGAGCTTAGTCTCAACATGGACAGGTGGATTGTTTTCCGTACCCTCTTCTATTGGATTCCGCCAGGATTGATCAGAAGGCGCCAGTGCCGGAAGCATGCGGCCGTCCGGAGTCCACCCGGTCTCCGAAAATGTCCACTTATCCGATTTCTTTGCAAACCGCGACACACGAGTGATATCGACCCTGTAACCGTTCGATAGTTGGGCTGAGTAACCCGCTACCGTGCGTGCAGCACCGCCATGACGAGCCATCTCATATACAACATGATCGGCCTCCACCACTTTGAAACGATCGGGAGCAATATAGATCATTCCTGACGGCTCATTCAACCTTGTTGCGATTCTTTGCGCTTCAGGCAGTGTGTCGGCAAGCCCGGCAAGGTCGACATGAGACACTCCGATTGATGCAATCCCGGCATCGATTGGCTTCAATATCCTCAATTGATCCTGCACAAAGACGCAAAGCATTTCTCCTTCGTGGGCCTTTAACGATTTTTTGATTTTTGCCTCAGCTTCAGGAGTCCAGTCAAACGAGATGATCGGGCCATTGGCGGCATCTTTCGCCTCCGATTCCGGCTTTATGCCATCGTTACGGACGATAAAGGATCTGCCTTTAGCGAAGCTGCGGTAATCCTGCATTTCCGACATAAGATTTGCCGCAGCCATCCGCTGCCCGGCGGTGAAGTACACCAGTGATGGCCGGGAGTAAGGATCAAGATCCGGAGACGTAATGTATTCTTGCGCTCCAGGTTGAACCACAACACCCTGACCAACCAGGAGCGCATAGTCCGCACGGATCTGCGCGATATCGCGAAATGATCTGCCGGTACGGCGATCCGTGAATCGATATCGTGGACGCCCTGCCGAATATGACACCACACATGTAATCGGGCGGTTGGGAAACCGTGGAGTTGCTACAAGCCCATGGATCGCAAAGCTCAAAAAATATCGCGCAATGCGCTTTGTCTGAGCGCCGGGCAGTGGCGCTTCGACAGCGGTAAGCGCGCTCTCCTTTGCAATAGCAGTCAACCGAAGGGCAGCCAGCGGAAGCAGGATCGCCGCAGCCACAATCGCAATTGCCGCCAGATGGCGCTGCCCGGCTTCCCTGCGATCGCTTCCCGTTGCCAGTATGCCTCGAAGTCTCCGTTCGATTTCGGAAGGCGCGGCCATTCCAATAGCCGCGACCGGAAACGCATAGCCATCGGGAAGCGATCGAACGACATCCACAAGGCTCTGAGCGTAGTCGGCCGGAGGAACCCCGCGGCACAGCACGCAGTCATCGCATGCCCGCTCGCTCTCTTCACGCAGTGACCGCGCAGCAAGCCAAATAAGCGGATGAAACCAGTAAACGGCGCACGCAAAAGTGGCAGCCATTTGCTGCAGCCAATCGCTGCGCTTTACATGGGCAAACTCGTGGAGCAGCGCCGTCCGCAGACAATCGTCGGACCAGCTTACCGAGCCTGCAGGCAAAGCGACGACCGGCCGAAACACGCCCCATGTAATCGGAACGCCGATGCTGCCTCCCGTCATGTTGAGGACGGCAACATGCGGGCGCACTCCCATGCTCCGGCGAGCATCATCCGCGATGCGAAGGGTACGATCGCCGGCAGGCTTGCTGCTCAGGCGGATGCGCCGCACGGCAAGAAGCCCGATACCCAAGCGTCCCAGAACAAAGGCAAATCCTATAAACCAGGCGATTGAGCAGATTTGTATCACGATAGCGCGCACATCAAGAGATTGAGGCAGAGGCTTTGCCGGCAATTCGCCTCCCTGCGCTCCGGCGATCTGAGACGAGTTTGTGCCTGACAGAAGCGACGACGGCGCAGACGACATGGGTTGGTTTACGGGTTCTGCTCCTGAAGCAGCGACTGGCAGCGCTGTCTGAACCGGCGAAGGTGAACGAAATTCCACGCTCCAGCGAGGCAAAGCGATCGTCAGCAGCGGCAACAGAACGATGCTGCATAACAGCGCAGACCAAACAGCATGCCTGAGCGATGCAGGGAAACGCCGAATTCGCTGAACACCAAACCCGATCAGCAGAAACACAGTAACTTTGACGAGCATCAATGGAAGCAACAGCGATATCTCTCCCATAGAAATGGAGTTCATTAGAATGTTCCTTCCCCGGTATCGCCTGCTGCAGGCTCTTGTTCCTTGGCACTCCGAATCATCTCTTCCAGCCGTTCCAGTTCCTCGTCGCTCGGCCTGGTCTTATGGCTCGAAAGCAGGGTCGAAACGGCCCTTTCTACGCTTCCGCCAAAGAAAGTCTGCACCACTTGCTCAATAGCGTTCCTGCCTGCGGAGGACAGGGATTCGGCCGGAGCGTACACATACCGGTTCCCTTCCTCCGTATGCTGCGCCTGTCCCTTTTCTTCGAGAATACGCAGTAAGGCCCGGACCGACGAATAACTCGGCGGATCCGGCAGCGCCTCCAGAACTTCGGCGGCCGTTGCCTGCCCTCGCTCATGAAGAATATCCATGATCTGCCGTTCACGCCGGCTCAGACGTGTTAAAAACAACCTTGTCATATCGCTGCCTCCACTATGCTAAAGAATTTAGCATATACTGATCATTGTGTCAACGGCTAGTGCGAAAAATTTTAGCACTATTTGAAAATGGTTTCAGCATGCGATTCTGGGGACAATGCTTAAGTTATGTTCGGAATAAGATACTGCCCTACTTGACAATTTCAAACCAATGGTCTAAGATAAACCAGTTTTAAACCAGAAGTATCTTTGCATTATGAATCCAGCTCAGCGCAATCTGCATGAACGCCTTCGCAATTTCCTTCGCGACGGCCGCCTTAATCCCGGCGACCGCTTGCCGAGTGAGCGCGAACTGGCGGCGGAGATGAGAGTGGGGCGTACGGTCCTGCGGCCGGTTCTCGATGTGCTCGAGGAAGAAGGCGTGCTGGTGCGCCGTCCGCAAGCGGGCACGTTTCTGGCTTTTATTCCGCCTCCGTATGTTCAGGGCGCGAGGGTTGCCGTGATCGCGGCATTCGACAACTCCGCGCATACTCTGCACATGACTGATCCCGGCTGGCTGCACCGGGTGGCGGCGGCGTTTGAGAGAAGCGCTGCGGCAGCCGGCGCAAGTCTCATCGTGCTCGATCAGTCGCCGCTTGCCGGCGATCCATGCTCGATCAAGATCCTTGCCCTTCAGGCGGCCGATGCAGGGGCGAATGCTGCCGTGCTGATCCATCCGGCGGGAACGAAGCATGTTATCGCGCATGCGATGGCGATGCTGCACGACCGCGGCATCCATCCCGTCATCGTATCTGCGCGCACTTATTCCGGTCTCGCCAGTCAGGTTTACTTCGACTCGGCATGGGGATCGTATCTTGCGACCCGGCATTTGATCAGCCATGGACATAGCCGTATCGGCTATGCTGCGGCATCTTCGGGCCATGAATGGGTCCACGAACGCCTCACGGGTTATCGGGATGCGCTCGAAGCCGCGGAGGTTGAGGTCTTACCGGAATGGGCGCACATTCCCGGCGACGGCGAACGCATGCCTTCTCAGGAAGATGGGGCGGCGGCGCTCAAATACTGGTTGTCGCTTCCAGCCGCGCAGCGCCCCACAGGAATTGTCGCCGGCAACGACACCATCGCGCTTGGCCTGATCGAAGCAGCCCGCGAGCATGGACTCACAGTTCCCGGCGACCTTTCCGTAGTGGGCTTTGACAATGATCCGGCGGCTCTCGTGGCAAGGCTGACCACAATCGACCGCCCCACCGAAGCTCTTGGCGAAGCCGTGGCTCAAGTCACGCTTGAGCGTTTCGCCGCGGGATCAACCGCGGCGGCCACAGTCGTTCACCGTCTGCGCCCTGTTCTCATAGAACGCGGCACGGTGGCATCACCCAGGCAATAGCAAACGAGAATTACACATATTTACGGGACTACGTAAGTCTAATTAGACCGGCACCGAAAGGAATTATGAACATGGCAGCTCTACCAACATCCGTTCTCGGACGCACCGGGATCGAAGTGACCAAGCTTGGCTACGGCGCGATGGAGGTCCGCGGCACACGCATCTGGGGCGGACGCCCCGTCGCCGATGAGGAAGCCGACACCATTCTCAATGCCGTCCTGGACTCAGGAATCACCTTCATCGACACAGCAAACGACTACGGCCGCAGCGAAGAGTATATCGGCCGCTTCCTCTCTCAGCGCCGCTCAGAGTTCACGCTCGCCACAAAGTGCGGATGCACCGTCGTCCACAAGGACGAGAACACCGACGACACACCCCATGTCTGGACCAGGGAGAATCTCTTCCGCGGCCTGCATGAAAGCCTTGAGCGCATGAAGACGGACTATATCGACATCATGCAGCTGCACAATCCAAGTGTTGAGCAGACAGAGCAGGGCGACCTTGTTGCGGCTCTTCAAGAGATGAAGGCGCAGGGAAAAGTGCGCTGGATCGGTATATCATCGACACATCCACATATCGAGACCTACATCAAGTCGGGTGTATTCGATGTCTTCCAGATCCCCTACTCCGCCCTTGAGCGTGAGCACGAAGGTGCGATCCAGGCTGCAAGCGATGCCGGAGCGGGCGTGATCGTACGCGGCGGCGTTGCCCGCGGCGAACCCGGCCAGGGCCTCGGCAATCAGGATCGGTGGGGCTTCTGGGAAACCGCCAAGCTCGACGAGCTTCTGGACGAGGGCGAAACCAAGACGCAGTTCCTCCTGCGCTTCACGAACTCGCACCCCGGCATGAGCACCAACATTGTAGGCACAAAGAGCCCGGCTCACCTGGCGGAAAATGTCGCCGCAGCCGCCCGAGGCCCGCTCAGCGCAGAGACCTACGCCGAAGCCAAACGGCGATTGGATGCGGTGAAGACCGTTTAGGCCCCACCCCATCCCTCCTGCGTGCAGGTACGGAGACCTGCACCCACGGGAAGGGCGCGTTCTCCTAGGCATTTGGTTACGCTTTCTTGACAAAACGCCAAGCGGAGTAAGCCTTTTATCTAGGTGAACGCGCCTTCCCTTCGGGGAGGACGCAAGGAGGGGTCTTAACGTGGGAACGCAATTGGATATATTGTTTATTGTATTCGCTATTATAGAAAGGCTTATATGAAAGTACTCGTTACAGGAGCGGCCGGCAATGCTGGCCAGGCGACAAGCCAGTTACTGGTGGAACAGGGGTTCACCGTGCGTCAGGCCGATGCCACAGGGCCAAGTCCGCTAAACCGGGAACTCGGGGAGTTTGTCCGCTGCGATACACGTACCCCGGATGATGTCCGCCGAGCCGTCGACGGAGTGGATGCCGTCATTCATCTGGCTGCCTGGCACTGCGGGCACCATCCGCCAGTAAGCGATCCGACGATCTGGAGCGTGAATGTCGACGGCACGTTCTACGTCCTTGAAGCGTGCCGCGAGTTCGGCATCAAGTCGATCGTATATGCTTCCTCGATGGCATACGGTTGGGGCGGTGTTTACGGCCTTACCAAAGTCGTCGGCGAGGATTTGTGCCGCTCGTACCACGAGATGACCGGCGCGGCCATCGCTATGCTGCGCTACCACGACTTCGTGCCGAAGCCGTACCTGCACTTCGGTCCGAAGCTGCTGCAAAACGGCGTCGATCGACGCGATGTCGCCGCATCAAACGTGGCATCGCTGCAAGCCGCAATCGACCGCAAGATCGGCCTGTTCCGAACTGTCGTTCACACCAACCACGGCATGCCGCCGGAGGTGGTGAGCGATTTCCGCAAGCATGGCCGCGACTGGTGCGAGAGCCGCGTTCCCGGCTCTGTCGCGCTGATCGATAAGTACAAGCTCGGATTGCCGGACCGTATCGAGCAGCATGACATGTCGGAAGCGGAGCGCCTGACGGGATGGACGCCGAAAGTCGGCTTCGTAGAGTTCCTCACCGACCTGGCAGCTCGCGATGCCCGAGGCGAAGATGTCGCCAACCTGTGGGCGCCTGGTCAGATCCCTGAATAGAGCCCTGTCGTAAATCGAGCAGGCGGGATCGTCACCGATCCCGCCTCTCACGCCACCGAGTATGCAGGTCCGCATCCGGCAGTTCACATTGCTCTTCGGGCTTGCCCAGGTTATTGAGCCCGCTCCAGATAGAACAGCTGCGCCAGCGAGTTGTTGTTGGTGTACTGGCTCAACGCAACATTATTGCCTGTTTGACCTCCGGCAATATCCCAGGCGAGATTGTCGTGGGAGAAGTAGAAGGTAAACGTTCCGTTGGTGCGAGGCCAGATTCGGATCCGCTGAGCCGGGTCGTTGTTGTAATCGTAGAGCTGTGTCAGGGCTCCGGGAGTGGTCGAATCATTGGTGACCGAGATCACCTTCGTTGATGCGTTTTGCGTATACACCGCATACCAGCCATCGAACTGATTGGCGAAATTCCATCGGAACCAGGGATTGTTCTGCCAGTCGTACTGGACGATTTGCGAGCCATTGGAAGAGCCGCCCGATTGCACAGAGACATACCGCCCACTCACCGCGGAGTGGATGTAATACCCGCCGTAAGGATTGAGCCTCCACATTTGAGCCGGCGTGCCATTGTCTCCATACTGTTGAATGGTGGTTCCTGTGCCGGTGCTTCCGCCGGCAACTTCCATCAAGAGACCGCTGCCCACGTTCTTGATCTTAAAGTATCCCGACCCGGCGTCGAGGATATCCCACATTTGATAGGGATCGCTGTTGTATTCGTAGTTCGTAATCGCCGCGCTGTTGGCGTTGGAATCGCCATTGACACCGGCCGTTTTTCCACTGGTCCAGTTGACCAGCTTGAAGTGCGCGCCATCTTCGGTAGGCGTCAGCGCCCAGCGTTGATTGGCCCCCGTGTTATAGCCTTGCTGAGAGATCACAGTGCCGTTTGCCGTATTGCCGGAAGTCAATTCCACCGGCAGACCGCTGTTTTTGTTGCAGATCATGAAATACGGAATCGGGTCGATCCCATAGTGGAGGGCCTGCGCCCATTTGGGCGCGTCGCCGGGCATACCGCCGTTGAGCCACATGAAACATCCCGATAGTCCATATGCGTTTTGCCAATTGCGGATCTTGGCCGCCACGGATCCCGGCGTATCGGTGTTACCCCAGAGACCGGGATAGACCTTATAACCACCCAGAGCGGAAACCCAACTGCCCGGGTCGTTGCCGGCCCCGCCATCGTAACACTGCAGGTAAACCGCGCTTACAATGCCCGTGCCGAGTTGTGAAAGCACGCTCGCCCAGTAACCGGAGTTGGTATAGGGGCACAGAGTGACTTTCATGCCCAGCGCAGATACCATCTGGCCAAAAGAGACGGCGGAGTTGACATCATAGGTCAGTTCATCGTCATACTGAATGGCCACGGGTCCGCAGGCATTCTTCAGCGCCAGGAAGTTCCTGTAAAGAATGCTGCTAGTCCCCGTGCCCTGCGACGCAATCAGGTTTTTGATGTTGGTGAAAGACTGATTCGTCCAGCCTCCGAGCACCACTTCAAAATTGATGCCCGCCGCTTTTATCGGCGCTAAGGAAGATCCCCAGTTCGGGTTTCCGACATAGGTCCCATTTTGGACCAGGGTATTGCCTGCCCACGTGAGAGTTCCATCGGCGTTCACGTTTACGGCAAAGATGAACATCGTATTGAAGCCCGATGCAATGGCGGCGCTTTGCGTGGCTGCGCTGGCCGGGTAAAACGCCGTATCGACATACACCCCCTTGACGTTTGCGGAGGCGCATCCGGGAGAGAGAGCAAGGCACCCGCAAAAGGCGAGTACTGCTGCCGCGCGTCTCAGTAGTTTTCGAATACTACAGTGTGTCATGTCCGTCCCTTTCGATTTTGTTGGTGGGCGCGAGAATATCAAACAGGTATGACTGAGTAGTTCTGAGGTATTGAACTTGCCATACTGTATTGCTTATGTAGTAATAGATTCTAAATTTTAAACAGAATATAATATATCAGACGCAATTTATATCAATCATTATGAATCCGAAACGATGTTCCAAAATGATCCAAAACTACTATGACTATCTTACAGCTGATCAGAAATGTAAAGGTCGCTATGAGTCTATCACAATTTTACGACACTGTCAACGGGAAAATTTCGATATAGATTGCTTATAAATGTCGTTATTAACAGTAAATACTTCTCTTGTCTAAGTTTAGACTTTGCACCAAAATATAAATAAACTGAACCAAACAGCACATCAGCCCACACCATTTCGAGCACAGAAGATCTGCGATTCTATTGAAACATGGTAGCCGAGTTGTTATCGCTTCCGCTTCCCATACCTCGTAGGGGGACTTGCTCCCGAAAACGTGCATGCCCAAGGTACACGAAAAGGCCGCGCCGGATACAATCCGATGCGGCCTTTTCGGTTTCACTATGGCAGTACAACGATCAGGACTTCGCGATCAATATGTCCTCTACCATATTCAAATATCTGCCAAGGCAGACTGCGTGCAGCGGAGAAAGGATCATGCCCTGCTTGTTCGCCGTTTCCGTAAGTTCTGATGCCTTAATTGCCAACCGGCGCAGACCGTGCAGTTTATCTATGGATTTTTCAGGAACAGACCAGTCGCTTGCCGTCAATAGCCTCTCCTTACCGAGCAGGACGGCGGCATTCTCCAGAGCGGGCCTCGGATATTGCATTAAGGCCATGTCCGAATCGGGATAGCGCGCAAGGTATTTCGCGGCAATGGAAAACATCAGCCAGGCGAAACCGATACCGTCTTCGATTTCTGTCTCACGCTGTGTTAAGGGAACAGACTGATCAGGCGGAATGGGAAATGGATGCGAAGAAGCGGCAGGGGCATCAAGACGATCGATCAAGTACACTCGATCTGCTGTCGGTGATTTCCGGTAGAAATCCGTCACGGTTTCAATGGCCGATTGCGCCTGCCAGTAGCAGTCTACGTGAAGCAGACCATGTCTGCCTTCATGCCGGGATGCGAAGTAACCTCCCTGTGGAGGAGCAAGATGCGGCGCTTCGCCGCCGACAATGAAATTCCCTGTTTGCTGAGCATAATACCGCAGGCTCGGCCCTATCTCCAGGGCAGCCTCGTCGGTAACAATAACCCATGGGTCAAGATCGCTGAGGTCGTCGGCTTCACCACGTTCAAATGAGCCCCAAAGCCAAAGAGCTCGAACGCGTGGATCGGCTTCAAGCGATGCCGTCAACGAAGCCAGGAGAGCATTACGATCTTCGCGGTGTTCACGCAGAGCTGTAGCAACTTGAGAATCTGAAAATTGATCGGCGAATATTGCGGAACGAGACATGTGGCGCTCCATGGCAGTTCAATCCGATGGATCACAGAGCAAGGGCCCTGCATATTCCCGGACTGTCACTGCCATATCGCCAAAGCGCAGCGGAATTGTAAACGCGCCTGCCGCGCTTAGCCTCCGAGTTTCACGCCCTGCTTTGCCAGGATATCCGGAAGGTCATCCTTGAGGCCAGGAGGCCTTGAGCCGGAGTTCATTGTGACAATCGCGCCTGCTTTGTCGATCACGAAGCGAGTTGGAACGCCCGGCATATTATAGAGACTGAGCGCGATGCTGCGATTACCATCAACACCTGCGGGATCGCAAACGATCGGAAAGGTGTACTTGGAACCAGCCGATGTGCCTGCCCAGCGCAGGAATGAATCCTTGCCATCCCAGACACAAATCGCCAGCACAACGAGGTCTTTGTCTTTGCCCTGCTTGTGAATGCTTTCCAGAGCGTCCAGAGATGCCTGTGAGCGGGCGTCCCAGGTCGCCCAGAAGTCCAGAACCACAACCTTGCCTCGATAATCTGAGAGGCGGACAGGCTTGCCGTCCGTGGTCATCGCCGTAAAATCAGGGGCGGTCTGGCCGGGCGCAAGGCGTGCCGGTGGAGTATAGAGGATTGCGCCGGCGGGTGGCGTCCAGGAGAACTGTTTGTTCGGAATAGGCTCGTTGAGCTTCCAGTCCGAGAAATCGAGGCGAAACGACAGCGTATCTTTGCCGTTCTGTGTAGAATATGCGCAGAAGCGGTAAGGAAGGCCGGATTTAGCATCGACCCAGTAGCGAGTGAGGCTTTCGGATTTTGGCTGCTGCGTCGTAGTCACACGCAGGGTCTTGCCCTCAAACGTATCGACGGACGTCGTTCGCAGGCCTTTCGGGTCTGTATTGTCGTAGCCCGGCACTGACATGACATCCAACAGTGCCTGATAATTCGCGATGACAAGCTGATCGCGAAACGCGCCGGGTGCAACGCCATCAGTGATGGAGTACTGGTTGGTCGCCCCGCGATACTGCCATTGTTTGTGGCCGTCGCTGATATAGTACACCGGCTTCATGGCATTCGGGCTGCTGGCATAAGCCGGCTGCTTGATGCCTTCAATCCAGATGTGGTCAGGTCCGGCAACCTTTACATGAAGGATCTGATGTAGATAACGCTGGCCGTTATCGTCAAGAAGATAGAACTTCTCGGTCACCTGTATCGTCTTAGCTGTATTGAGTGGCGCAGGCATCGAGGGCGTCGCTGCTTGGACAGTCCCGGCTGTTAACGATACGAGGGCCGTCGCAATGGCTGTCTGCATGGGGCGCAAGCAGAGATATCTCGGCATTCTGTTTATCATGTGAGTTTCTTGGGTTCGGGACGCAACGGGTTCCGGGCTTCTGACGCCAGTAGCGCGGCATATCGGTCTTTGATTTCCTTGTCCGATGAGATCGACAGGCTGTGGGCAAGCACAACGCTCTTCGCGAGGCGGGCAAAGCGGATGGTGGCAATATCCCCGGGATCGTCGCTCTCAACCTCCATGCCCTTCATCGCCGCAAATGCTTTGGGCAGCCGGGCGTCGTCACGGAACATGAGAGTTTTCGAGAGACTGTCGAGTGCCGTCCTCTGCGCGGGCGAGGCCCACGCCCGGACCTGCGCATAGGACGTCTTAAAGACCTGTTCATCTGTATCTTTTACAAAGCGCCGCAGGAAGACATCGGAGGTGCAGACGGGCGTATCGATAGAGTGGTCGTGAATGAGCGTATAAGCGAATGCCTCATCCATGCCGACACGGCCGTCGTGGTTATAATCGGCATCTCCGACGTGATGTCCCAGGCGATCGGTTCCGGTAAGCGCTGCAAAGAAATAGCCGGTGAAATCGCGATAGTTGGCCTCGTTGACTTCAGGAGTGCATCCCGCAGCCGGCCGCTGCGATATGCTGGCGAAGAACCCGCAGATATCGCGGTTTGTGAGGGGAGCTTTGGGATCGCCGTTCTGAAACAACAGATTTCCGAACGCGCCGGAGAAACATTGCACCATAATGACGGTGACCGGCAAGGAGGCCGGAAGGGCATCGATATCCGATGCCAATCTTTGGACGTTCAGCGCATCCGCGTTCCACATATCGTACTGGTTGTTTTCGAAATTGCTCTCACGGTTAGGGCTGCCATGTCCTGTAAAGTACAAAAGCAGCGATGCCGGATTATCGCCGGCGACGGGCGCTGCCGTTTCCACTTCACGCTGGAACGGCAGAAGGCGCGTGGGGCCGTCGATTACGGGAAGCATGGGCGTCCGGTAATATTCATTGCCGTTTTTGTCCAGGCAGAGAACATCCTTCGTCTGACGACTGCCGTCGGCGAAGAGAATGCGCTCAGTGGCGCCGGGAGGCAGCAGACGCGTGACATAGCGCACGTTGCTTTCAATCGCGGCCTGGTTGTGATCAAAGTCGGGACCGCCGCCGACAACCAAAGCGTGAAGTGGCGCAGATGCGCCGCGGGCGGATTGAAATGGCACAGTAAACAGCGCGCCAAGCGCAAGAGCAGCGGTAAATATGGTTCTGCCGCGAACGGCTTCGCGAATTGGTTTCATTGGGCAACAGCCTCCGCAGATAAGTTTACCTCAGGCCCTTATGGGGCACTTGTGAGGAAAAACAGCAGTATTAAGCAGCAGCATTCCGGAAAAGCGGTTGACTTCCCGCTCCGGCTAGGTAAGATCCCTGTATGACTGACGTGAGTACGGACTCCGTAATCGATAAGACTTCCATGCAATTGGAAAATAAGCAAATGGCGGATGAGCAATCGGCGCTCACCGTCCTGCGGCACGATCTGGTTACGCCGGTCGGGCACATTATCGGCTATGGCGAAATGGTTATCGAGGAACTTCAGGAGCGCAGCATCACGGACCTTATCCCTGATGTCCAGAAGATGCATGGAGCGGCAAAGGCGCTGCTTGCCTTGATCGACGACCATTTAGCCGCAGCTTCGCATGGCACGCCGCGTGTCGTCGTTACACGGCCGGGCGTGCCTGAAGCTGCATCGCGCGACTATGAGCCGATATCCGCAATTGTGGAGGCGGCTAACAATGACGCGGCAGAGGAACCGGCCCAGATCCTGATCGTCGACGATAACGATGACAACCGCACAGTGCTGGAACGGAGGCTATCGCGTCAGGGGCATACGGTTACCGCCGCATGCGGTGGGGCAGAGGCGCTAAACAGCGTCGCGCATCAGGATTTCGACCTGGTGCTCCTGGACATCATGATGCCTGAGGTGGACGGTTACGAGGTGCTTGCGCGGATCAAAGGCGCTTCGAAGACGCACCACATCCCGGTAATCATGATCTCTGCCGTAGACGAGATGGACAGTGTAGTGCGCTGTATTGAAATGGGCGCGGCGGACTACCTGCCGAAACCGTTCAACATGACCCTGCTGGGAGCGCGTGTTAACGCTTGTCTAAGAGCCAAGCGAAGCCACGACCGCGAGAAGCTGTTTACTCGGGAGCTGCAGGAAAGTTATAAGCGTCTCCAGGAACTTGAGCGATTGCGGGACGACCTGACTCGAATGATCGTCCACGATCTGAGGACCCCGTTGACATCGGTCATGGCCGGTCTTCAAATGATCCCATATATGGGCGATGTTAGCGATGAGCAGCAGGAAATGGTGGATATCGCCGTGGATGGCGGCCAGACCCTGCTGGACATGATCAATGAGTTGCTCGACGTGGAAAAGATGGAAGCCGGCGTGCTTCGTCTATCTTCCACGGAACTATCCGCAGAAGATCTGGCGGCGAGAGCGGTAGCGCTGGTGGCAAAGCTGGCCGAAAGCAACAGTCTGCAGATCGTGGAAGAGATTGAGCCGAATATGCCGCCCTTTATCGGCGACGGCGAAAAGCTCCTTCGCACACTTGTCAACCTGCTGGGCAACGCGCTCAAGTTCACGCAACCCGGCGGCACCGTGACCATCGCGACGCGACTTGCGGACGATGGCGCCACGATTTTCTCCGTAGCCGACACAGGAGAAGGCATTCCGGAAGAAGCCTTCGAGCGGATCTTCGAGAAGTTCGGCCAACTCGAATCCCGCCGAGGCGGCCGCACTATGAGCACCGGCCTGGGCCTTACCTTCTGCAAGCTCGTCGTTGAGGCGCACGGCGGCAAGATCAAAGTGGAGAGCGTCCCAGGCGAAGGCAGCACATTCTCATTCTGGGTGCCGAGGAAGTAAGTTATTGCGGCAGGCCTGCCCCGTGTCTCCCGGCGGTTGAACTGCCCACAAGTGGGCGCCCGCTAGTGGCAGAATGCCTTAGGCATAAACCCTCCTGCGCGGGTTTCTATCCGGCCGGCGGTTAAAACCACGCCTAGAGTGAGATCACCGTTGGTGATAAACCCGCCTGCGTGGACTTTTCACCAACGGTGATCCAGACTAGGCGCGGTTTCAACCGCCGGCCGTGGGAGAGGCTTGCCATGGTGCAGAAGGATCCTCCCTACTGCGGCAGGCCGGCCCCGTGTTTGGCTTGTTGGTGTTCCTGTTCGGCATGGTAGGGTTCAGTGTGCAGGGTCACCTCGGCGTTCGGCAGGATCTCCCGGATCCGATCCTCGACATCTTCAGTGAGATCGTGAGCCTGGGCCAGGGTCAGGTTGTCGTCCATCAAGACGTGGGCATCGACATGGCGCACAGCGCCGGCCTGGCGCGTTCGCAGTTTGTGGTAGCTCTGGACATCGGGGTGAGTTTCCAGCACTTTGCGTACGGCGTCGACATCTTCTTGAGACAGTCTAGTATCCATAAGCGGCGCGACGGCCGCTCGGGCGAGACGCCATGCCGTCCGCAGGATCACAAGCGAAACGAGGATGGCGAGCAATGGATCGAAGAAACCGTAGCCGGTGACACGCACCAGCACCAGCCCTATCAAAACGCCCGCAGCTGTGATGACGTCAGCCCTGTGGTCCTCGGCCACAGCCTGCAGCGACTGCGAATCGGTTTCTCGGCCAACACGCAGGACATAGCGGACGACAAAGATATTCACAAGGGCCGACACCCCCATTACCACCATGCCCATGCCGAGAGAACCAGGCTGGGAATGATGAATGAGTTTATCGACGGCCTCACGCACGACATAAATGGCGACGGCAAACAGCAGAACGGCTTCGCTTAAAGCCGCAAGGTTCTCCACTTTTCCATGGCCATAAGGATGCTCTTCGTCGGCCGGCAGATCGGCCTGCCGCACGGAGTAGAAGGTAAACGCGGACGCGACGAGGTCGCTCGCGGAGTGCGCCGCCTCGGCAAGTATGCTGACGGAACCGCTAAGGGTACCGGCGACGGCCTTGAGGATCGTCAAGCATATATTTGAGCCTAAGGACAGCGTCGACGCTGTCCTTTTCAATTTCTGGTCTGTCGTAAGTTTGGGCACGATAACGATTACCCACTGCCTATTCTCAAAGACCACTCCGCCGACAGCGCCGAATTGCGGTCCTTGTTTACAAAGTAACTACCACACATACGCGACAATATAACCGCCGGCGCAAACATTGCGCGGCGACGGAAGAGTTAACGCGGACGCCCCACCCCATAGTGGATTGCATCGTGCTGAGTCCGGACAGGAAATTATACCATTGGTACAGTCCGGGTTTAAAGATGAAATGCTCGTGGAAGCCTCTCGGAATCCTCTCCCCCAAGCTCGTGCAACTCGCTTTTCCCCTCTCCGAATGTTGCGTCAGGCTGGCACACTCGGTGGCAACAGCGGAAAGGGGCGTCCGATTTTCGATCACCAGACGACTCTATAGTGATATGAGCTTATGATCTCAAGCAACGCGTATGTAAGAGTCGTCTGGGTTACGATCCTTGGACATCCCTTCCCGTTTCGGGGAGGGAAGAGGCGCGGCAGCGCCTGAGGGAGAGGATTCTGAGAGGCTTGCCCAAGATTATAGAAACCTATATTTCGATACGGCCGCTTTGATCGTGGGTACATGAATCTGGTACTGGAGGTATCGTTATGATCAGCGGCTACGATAAGCCACTCTACATTTTGCCTTTCGACCATCGCCACTCTTACGAAGAAGGTCTCTTTCACTGGCATGAGCCCCTGACACCGGAGCAGGTGGCTGAGGTTGCGGCAAGTAAGCAGGTGATTTACGCAGGCTTCAAGGCGGCCATTGCCGCCGGAATGGACAAAGACCGCGCCGGGATCCTCGTTGATGAGAACTTCGGCGCAGACATTCTGCGCGATGCCACAAGCAATGGGTTCATCACGTGCATGTCCACAGAGAAGAGCGGGCAGGATGAATTCGACTTCGAGTATGGCAAGGATTTTGAGCGCCACTTCGAAGAGTTCAATCCGACATTCGCAAAAGTCCTCGTACGTTACAACCCGGACGGCGATGCCGGGATGAACGAGCGCCAGGCAAAACGATTGCACAAATTGTCGGAATACCTGTCAAAGACGAACAGGCTATTCATGTTCGAACTGCTTGTCCCCGCAGAGAAGGCTCAACTTGAAACGGTAGGCGGCGACAAAGACGCTTACGACAGCACGCTTCGGCCAGGCTTGATGGCATCGGCGATCTACGCTCTGCAGCAAGCCGGTGTCGAACCGGACGTCTGGAAGATCGAAGGACTGGACAGCCGCGAAGACGCCGAAAAGATCGTTGCGACAGCCCGCCGAGGCGGCCGAGACAAAGTAGGCTGCATCATTCTGGGGCGTGGGTCGGACGAAGACAAGGTTATCGAATGGCTCAAGACAGCCGCAAGCGTGCCGGGATTCATCGGCTACGCCGTAGGCCGCACAACATGGTGGGATGCCGTAAAGGCATGGCGCGAAAAGAAAATCTCAGAAGACGAAGCGGCCGAACAGATTGCCGGAAGATTTAAGAAATGGGCCGAGGTGTTTGAGGCTTCTTCAGTCGATTGAGTTCGAACTAATCAAGCGTCTCTGGCGGAGGGTTTCACCCTCCGCCTTACCAGCACAAACATTCTCGACACGTGATCAGAGTAGAGCGCTATATCATCCGGCGAAAACACCAGCGGCATACATACTATCGTATGTTTTCTCCACTTGCTCTCGGGTGAATTTGTCCTTCTTCACGTCAACGAATGCTTCAATAACACGTTGCTTTCCTGGGACAGATATTCCAGTGCCACGGATTCGGCGATACATGTAGTCGAGTGTTGCGGTTAATTCCAATTCAGTAGCACTGAGCGGTGCAAAGGCGCTCACAACCTCGTCAATTTCGTTTGTATAGGTTACGATAAAATTCGAGTGCAGACTAGTAAGTTCATCCATCAGAGGTCCCGGCGCATAGTCGTAATACCGTTCAGGCCGACTGGATATATTTAGTATCACTTCGTCGGCGGCGAGAAATTCGACATCTCTGTTAAGGGTGTCGGAGTAAGGACCATAATGATAGATGTCGAACCGGTAGGACGTGGGCACACCACGTGCCTTGAGAAAATACACAATCTTCTGAACGGCGATGCGGCCAACATAGCCATTCTTCTCTTTTGCAATTAAATTGGCCCTACGTATCACATGAGCGACGAGAGCCTGGTCAACTGTCTCTGTAAGCCACAGACTCATCGTCGTGTTCTCCTCTGCTGCCACATATTGTCTGCAGATGTCATCATTTGAAATCTCTTGGCTTCATCTAGCGGATCAACATCCGCAAAGATTCGAGCGCACTGGAACTCTCTTGGTATTGTACTCAAAATCTGGCTGGCGTATCCCGCATATCTGGGATGCCCACGAGAATCCATCAAGCAAAGTGCGTTGAGGCCTATCTCTGACCGATCACCATCGCGAAGCTGTTTATGTATTGAGGACTCCGCATGATCGAACAGAAATTCTACACCATCGAACTGATTTCCTAGTTCTTGCATGATTTGTTTTGCATTGCGAATATCGAAAGCATCGGCGTCGACCTGAGTTTGAAAGACTTCACGATGGTGACGCCGTTCGATAATTCTCTCTGCCCATTTGTGACGATCTCCCTCGCCAGTCTCGGCGTCGTCGAATAGCTGTTTTGTCAACGTTACATCATTATTCCGCAGAATGTCGTCAGGTGTCCATGCATGTTCGTCTGCCAAGGCCTTATGGTAGCGCAGGAGGTAAAGATCGAAGATTCGTCGGACCCGATGATAGTAAACCTGTGTGTTCATCTGATACCTGGCTAAGATGAGCGCCTCAAGCGCATGCCGGCCGTCTTCGCTGAGGGCAACTTGAAGCTGGCCGTCATCACCAATATGCACGTCCTGCGATTCAATCAAACGCCGGTAGTCGAAGCGACCATAATCTACCCCACAGTGATGTGAATCACGAATGAGGTAATCCGTCCGGTCGGCATCCATCTCACCAGAAACAATGTCATGGAGAACTTCAAGCTGCGGATAGAGTTCTCGAGCGCCTTCAATTAGATAAGCTACCCATCCACTTGCTTCAGGAAGAAATAGCGCCTCAATGTCTCCTCCAAGAAGGTCAGTCCTAGTAATCACCTGAACTGATAGCTTTTCGTGGCCCATATCTTTATGGACAACTTTCTCAGCTGCATGTGAGAATGCGGCATGTCCAACGTCGTGGAGCAACGCTGCCAACCGGAGATACTGCCGAGCCTTTGCTAATGGCGCATCCTTAAATTCCGGGATCTCGCTGAACGTTGCTTCAAGAAGATCGCCTTTCTTCTCGGCCAGACGATCGAATGCCCGCGTCGCGACTTCCATCACGCCAAGCGAATGCTCGAAGCGTGTGTGGCTGGCTCCTGGATACAGCAACTCCGTCAACGCAAGCTGCCGAATATACCGTAGCCGCCGGAAGAGCCGGTGGTCGATGATCTTTCGTTCGTTCTCTGAAAAACGGATAAATCCATGTATGGGGCAACGCACCCGATGGATAGGTTCGTTATCGCCTGGGAGGAACTGCGGCTGGCGGAAGCTGGTCAACGTATTGTTTGCTCCGATGTGCTCATTATAATATGTTACTCGCGACGGCGTTGCAAAAGCGGAAAAAGATTCTCAACTTTATTTTCTGTTAAATAGTTCGCAATACACATATCATTTTTAGCAGCGCATGCTCCCCTATATCCCCGCCTGCCCGGCCCTCCGGAACGCCGCGGGGCTCAATCCGAAACGTCTGGCGAAGAGACGGGAGAAGTAGAAGCGGTTGCCGAAGCCGGTGGCCTCGGCGATTCGGTCTATACTGTCGCGGGAGAAGAGCAGCCGCTGGGCGGCGTTTGTGATCCGCTGCTCCAGAACGTACTGTGTGGGCGTCTGCCCGGCGCACTCTCGGAAACGGCGGGCGAATGTGTCGGGGCTTAATTGGCATTGTGAGGCAAGTATCGACACGGAAAGGTCGCCGCCGAGATGGGTGTGGATATAGTCGACGGCCGGAAGAACGGGTTCTATCTGCCTGGCGCGGCGCTCCCCTTGCTCCCGGATACCTGCAGGCATGGCGTCCATGGATAATGCCAGAGCGGCATAGATCGCGGATTTCAGCCGGCACTCCTGATAAAACGCGAAACCATCGATCGGCGGCTGGTTCAGAGGCGGCCATTCAACGAGGGGCATATCGTTCACGATCTCCCGAACGGTATACATAAGCAGCGGCGCTCGCGGCACAACCATTGGCCGGTTCCATTGTTCCAGCAGAGCAAGCAGGGAGAGGCCAATAACATCGAAGTGGATATAGAAGTGCTCCACAAGCCGCACATTCTTGCAGGAGAATGGAACCATCGCGGGAACGAGATAAACTTCGCCGGCTCGAAGGAGAAACTCTCCCGAATCGAGAAGCAAGGACGCCCCATCCTGCTTGTTGGCATACAAGCGCCAGAACGGACTCTGCACATTCGGGATATTCCAGGCGGTATCGATCATGATGCGTTCCGCCCTGAAAATCCTCAGATGGACGCCGGTTTGTGCTCTGTGCATGGCTCTATACTTCTTTCTATCAACCGGACATTGTTGGCAATGCGCCGACACATCACGCCGGCATCATTTTCCAGACCTCCCCCTAAACGACACGATTACTCCGAGTGCAATCCCAGAATCCGATATAGAATCTCCGTATTTCACCATAGCATATATCATGCCCTGCCTCTATAATTGAGAGAGACGATGCCTGCAAATGCTCACGGATAGATAACAAAAATGACAAATACTGTTTCAACTCAAGAATTGATGGCGAATGCGCCTTCTTCCCGAAAAGCCCGCCTCATTCCGGCCACGGCGGATACGCTCAGTGTGTGGCGCTACATGGAATACAGCGTCCTGCGAATTATCGCCGGCTGGGGTCGCCAGGCATGCGATTGGGAAGATAAGCTTGCCGTCTGTTACCATGTCTGGCTGCAGGCAGAGATCATCGACAGACTCCGCAAGCGGCTTGAAATGTTTCCGCCGCACAAACCTGAGATGCCGGTATCGGGGGAATATGAGGGCTTATCCAATGCAGCGCTGATGGCCGCCGATTTTGAGACGGCCATGCACGGCGTACACGGCCTTTTAAACCCGGCTCTGGCGAATGCTTACCGCTCCTATCTAACGTCATCGCATCCCGTTCACGATAAGCCCACGCATGATTTGCTGGTGGAAGTCCTTGAGTTCAAGGCGCTGCAGGCGAAGTGGTACACGGATTTTCAGAAGAGACACCCTTCCAACCCTGTCCCATCTTACACGAAGATCATTCAGGAGCGCCTTGCCTCCCTGAACGGCTTTGTTACGGCGTTTCCACTTGAAGGACAACCTGCAAAGCCGGCCGGTATCGACACGGATTTCCGCATGCCGGAGACGCCGGGGCGTGTCCCACACTGGAACGAAGCGCCCAATATCATGCCGCTCCTGGAACTGGATTGGTCGACGAGTGTCGAGGCGCGGCGGCTGTTCTTTATGATCGGATACTGCTGGGAGATGGGAGTCGCCGAGCAGCAATTGCGCTGGATCTTCTACGCCGACTTCATGCCCTGGGAATATGTATACGAGGAGTCCCGGCACATGTGGGACGAATCCCGGCACGGCAACAGCGGCCTTTCGCGCCTGAAAGACTTCGGCCTGGATATCAAGGACGTCGGCTACAGCAGCTACGGCTCGAAGGGAGATGGTTTCCTGACGCCTATGACGCCCGCTGATGTCTATAACGCCTTCTACGCGGTCACGCAGATCGCCGAGCGTGGATACTTTAAGACGAAAACCTACTGCTTCGAAGACTTTGCGGCGGGCGACGATGCGGCGTCGGCGGAGATGATGCAGTACGACATCATTGACGAAACGACTCACGCGGAATATGGCCGCAAATGGCTGACCAAGATGGCGGAGAGAGCCGGAGTGGACGAAGACTGGCTCAAGCGAGGCGCCAACGACCGTGAGGCGGCCCAGAAGGCTTCGGATGCGCGTGTTGCCTCTTACAGGGCATTTGTCGAACACGGGGATGCCGATGCCGCAGTCGTAATGCCCGATTCGGGAGTAAGCGTCGCGCCTTCGGGCAATCACCGGGCACTGCTCGATCCCGTCGCGCGTGACCATTATCAGCATCTGCTGGCAGTTCTGCGTGAGCAACTACCGCTGAAGAATGCAGCAACAGCGCCGATGCGGCCGAATCTGCCGATGTGAAGTAAGCCCAAGAACGGCCAAGCGGATAAATTACGGAACGGCAGGCATGCTTAAGGAGTACAAGATGTGGAAGACGCGAAGTCGTCTACTGGCATCATATGCAAAAGACATCGATCCGCAAGCATTCCCCGGCTCGCCTCCTATGGGCTGGGCTTCTGCTTGCCGTCATTATCGCAGCGGCTGTCATTATCGAGCACCGTCGGGACGCCGAGCGTGTCGCGCGGATAAATCGCGCATATCCGTTCATACCATCGCCAAACTACGACTGGCGGCCGCCGTTTACTACCGTGAATTGTGTCGTGCTTCACGCCACGGCTGAGCCGACACTGCCCGGTACGATCGGTGTCTTTAAGAGGAGCGCGAACCGAGTCTCTGCGCACTTTGTCGTCGATCGCGATGGTCAGGTTGTGCAGATGGTGCCCGTTCAGGACAAGGCATGGCACGCCGGAGCATCGGAGTTGGACGGCCAATTCAACGTAAACGACTTCAGCATCGGCATTGAAATGGTCAATATCGACGATGGCCTGCAGACATATCCGGATGCCCAGTATCGCGCCGTAGCTCACATTATCAAACTCCTTCGCACATGTTACGACATTCCCGACGACCGTATAGTCAGCCATGCGCAGATTGCAAGGCCGCCAGGCCGCAAACCCGATCCGCGCGGCTTCGATTTCGGCAAGCTGCGCAGGATGCTCGACAAGTAATCCGTGCAGCCTCCCGGAGATGTGTCTTACTTTGCCGTTATTGACCGGCAGCCGTCACATACTTGCCCGTTAAGGCATGGTACACGACCGCTGCCATAATCGCCTCGCCGTCGTTATTGGGATGGATAGTGTCGCGATACATCGTCGCCTTGCCGGTCAGCGGCGTGTAGAAGTCGATCACCTTTGCGCCGGTATCCGCAGCCACCTTGCGCACCAGCGGTATGACCTCCTGACGAATCACCGTATCGTTGATTCCCCACATTCCCGAATAGGCCGGAGGCGGAGCGCATACGAAGACCTTTACACCCGGATTTGCCTGGCGGAAGAGAGCGATCATACTCTCGTAGTCAGGAACGAAATCGGCTTTATTGGCCCAGTTATTGGGCGCGCTTGGGAAAGTCTGATTTGGACTCTTGCTGTCGTTTGTGCCGAAAGCGATCACGACGATATCCGGTTTAAAATTGAGGGCCGCCGTGAATGTCGACTGATCCCAATATGGAAAATCACCCTTCTTCGTTATGGTCGTTCCATTACAGCCGTCGTTGACGATCGTATAGGCATCCCCTAACAAGCTGTGCAGAACCGCCGGATAGCTATAGAGTGTGGGATCGGTCGTACCGGCCCCGCGGGTAATGCTGTCTCCCACACACGCCAGGCGAAGTGGAGTGCGAAGCTTGTCGATCTGAGCCTGAAGATCTGCGGCTCTTGTTTCCGTTTGAGTCACCGACGACGCCCGAATAGTCGTCCCACGCGTGTATCCAACGTAAGGCAGCCACCCGGCGGAACGTCCTGTACGCCGAATGCTCACCAGATTGTAGACGGCATCCGCGCCGAAGGTCTTGAGCTGCGCGTCTAAACTGATCGTAAACGCCGGATAGCCAAGCGCCTGCAGAAAAACACGCGACATGAGCAGGTGTGCCGCCGCATTAGGATTGATGCCGTCGGCGCTATAGATGAACGCCGGCTTGGTCGCTCGCTGCTGCGCCAGATAGCTGCTGAGCGGCGTATGCAGATCGACTACAAATACGTCAGGGTCGGACAGCGTCATCTCCCAGCGGGCATAGTCAGCAAGCACATCGTCGTACCCAACGTATGGTGCCGACGACGAGAAATCGGGAGCATCAGCAGGAAGAGTGGTCGTACAGGATTGAGGATCGAACGGCGGAGGTGTCAGCAGAATAAGCTTTGCGCCGGCAGCTTTAACGGTCGCAATCAGCTTGCCGATACCGTCCTGAAAGGCCTTCATCCTCTCCGGACTCTGCGGGTGATAGATGCCGTCATTCATACCATAGCAAGCCACGACAACTTGCGGCCTCGCTTTATCCAGAGCTCTCTGCAACCGCTCACCCACGGTAGGCATTGGATAAGGAGAAGACGCTTCGGACAGCCCCGATGCGGTCTCGCCCGCAAGACCGATGCTGATAAAATCGAAGCTAAGTTTAGGCAGGTGGCGATCAAGTGTGTACTCGATATCAGTGATATAAGAGCCGTTTTGCGTGATATCGTCGCCAAGCCACAACACGCGTTTTCCGGCGAGCAGGTTGACATTCCATGGCGATACCGCCTTGATTGAGGCCGTCTTGGGGCGGATGCTGATCACATGATAATGCCGTGAGCTTACCGAGTTCTTTGCCGAAGCAGCCTCCGCTGTGTTCTTCTTTACGCTGGCAGAATGGCCGGGATGAACGGCGGTAAGCGCAATGAAACTACCAAGAAGTAGTGTAGTAAGCATTTGTATCAATGGACGCTTGTAGTGCATGTCAGACCTCAAGAGCGACAATCATGAAATGGCTGCTTTACATTATTACCCGTGACAGCAGCTGACTTATGCTCCTGTGCCCCAAATAGAGAAATAGGAGGCAGATCCGGTATGCAAAAACAATATCAGGCTCGCCATCCTAATGGACAGCGAGCCTGATATTGTTATAACTGCTTCAAACGCCTCACTTCGATGCTGCAGCCATGGGCGCGCCTTTGCCGGTTAAGCTATGATAAACAGCCGCTGCGATCAACGCTGCGCCTTCGTTATTGGGATGCACAGTGTCCGGAAATAGCTGCGACTTGCCGCTGAGGGCAGTGTAGAGGTCTATGACTGTCGCGCCTGTATCCTTCGCGACCTGGCGAACCATGGGAGCGATATCTTCTCGGATCGTCGTGTCGTTGATCCCCCAGTTGCCGGGATAGGCCGGCGGCGGCGTGCAGACATAGACCTTGACCGCGGGGTTTATCTCATGGAAGATCGCGATCATGTCCTCATAATCATGGACATAATCCGCCTTGTAGCGCCAGTTATCCGGCGCGTTCGTCATAGCCGGCGTCGGGTGTTTGCTGTCGTTGGTGCCAAGCGCAATGACGACCACATCCGCCTTATCTTCCTGAGCAGCCTTGAACTCTTTCTGGTTCCAGTAAGAGAAATCGCTCCTCTTAAGCATCGTCGCGCCGCTGCAGCCGAAGTTGGATGTGTCGTACGCCGGCCCCAACCAGCCTCGAAGTACGACAGGATAGCTGTACTTGCCTGCATCGGTCGTACCGGCTCCCCATGTGATGCTGTCTCCCACACAGGCCACACGAACGGCATGCCGCAGGTCGTCGATCTGTTTCTGCAGATCGCCAGCCTTAGTCTCCGCCTCGTCGACAGATGCCGCATGAACGGTGTCTCCGCGGGTGTATCCCACGTATGCCAGCCAGCCATCGGAACGCGTCTGCCTGTGATCGCTGACCAGTTTGTAGAGAGGGTCGGTGGCTAACGCCTTGACCTGCGCATCGGGATCGCCCTGCGGGACATCGAGACCGAGAGCCTGCAGAATAGCCTGAGACATCAGCAGATGTCCGATCGCATCGGGATGGATGCCGTCGCTGCTGTAGCTGAAATTGGGATCGGTCCTGCGGCGGTGAAGCAGATAGGCTTTCAGCGGAGTGTGGATATTCACGACCGTAACTCCCGGCTCGTTTATCGTCTGCTCCCACTTTGCGTAGTCGGACAGAACATCATCGTATGCGGCATACGGTTTCATAAACGAGAAATCGGGAGCATCGGCGGGCAGTGTTGAGTGAAGCGGAAGCGGATCGAACGGAGGCGGTGTCAGGAGTATCAGCTTTGCGCCGGCAGCTTTGACAGCCGTGATCAGCTTGCCAATGCCGTCCTGAAAGGCCCTCATCCTCTCCGGGCTCTGCGGGTGATAGATGCCGTCGTTCATGCCGTAGCAAGCCACGACAACCTGAGGCTTCACCTTGTCCAGAGCGCGCTGAAGCCGCTCATGCGCCCACGGCCGTGGAAACGGGTGATCTTTCTCTGAGAGACCGGAGACCGTCTCGCTGGCTAAACCGATGCTGACGATATCGAACTTTTCCTTGGGAAAGCGCCGTTCGAGAGTATACTCGACATCCGTAACATAGGCGCCGTTCTGGGTAATGCTGTCACCCAGCCATAACACGCGCTTGCCGGCAAAAGGAACGCGAGACGCCTCAGCCGGTTTAGGCTGCATGTTAGCCGCCACAATGGAAGCGGCGCGTGAAATGACACTCTTCACAAGCTTATGACGGATATTCATGGAGTTGATTGCGTGACTGCCTCCGGCGGCGCATACGGGATTAACACTGCCAAACGCACTGCTGAGGGTGAGCGCCAGAGCGAGGGCAGGCAAAGAAGAATACTTGGATCTCATATCGGCCTCTTAAGGGTTCGAGCTGACGCTATCATCCGACCGCCGAAGCAGTCATACTGAGACACCCGCGCAAACTCCGTTAGTCCGCTAATATTCTTCGCGCACGGCCAAAATGCCTCCACGGAATACCATGCTCACAAAAATGTAAGCGCTTACGCATACTATCTCTAATGCACGCAGCTTCGGTACATTATCGTGGTTTCCTGGGTACTCCGTAGCAAGGGAAGACCCCGTGACCTGAAAACGCAATCACTGCGCCGTTGTCTCCCGTCGCAGCGTCTTGCCCTCTTTTGTCTCCATCACTGTAACGACGACATGGCTGCCGTCGCCGTCGAAGCCGGCAATAGTGATTTCCTGAACGCGGCCGTCCGTGAGGGTTACCTGAAGCTTATCGGCGCTCTCGGCCGTCACACTCTTGACCAGCGCTTTATCCTCGTATGGCTCCAGAACGGTCAAAAACCGCGCCAGCTTACTGGTTGTGCGAACGCTGCAGACTTTGCGAACCTGGCTTTCGTCGCCGATCGGCCAATCGCCGCCCGTCACCGCCTTGATACGCACGGCATTGAGGCCTGTCAGATCCACTGTAATGGTTCCGTCCTGCTTTAAGTCGGCGGGCTCGGCGGGAACGGCACGGTCATATCCGATGCCTGCGATGCGCACTGGGCCGCCTTCATAGTCCTTGCCGATTCCCTGGCCGGGATCGATGTTCGCCACAGTCGTCTTCAGCTGATCGAGCGGGATATCCTTACCGTCTGCCGTGACAATGACGGCATTTGCCCAGAAGATTGTCTTGCGCTTGGTTCCCGGCTCAGGGTCGCTGTGCGTCACGAGCTGCAACTCCTTTACACCGCGCACGTCCGCATCCACCGTGGCGCTTCCCAGGATCCACGCCCCGAGTTTGCCCGAAGCGAGTGTCTTGCCGTCGCCCTTCACCGCATATGTCAGGATCTTATTGACATTCCACTGCTCGCAGTAATTTCCGATCACCACCTGCGACTTCAGAGGCCACGCAATGTGCTCATCGATCTTGAGGACGCCCGGATCGTTGAAGACGCTCGTATGCGCTCCACCTGATCCCCAGTTTCCATGCGGCAGGCTGTTGCCGTCGGGACCGGCCGGCGCGAACCAGTGCTCCGAGCGGATCAATGCCGGCGCAGTTACCGAATAGTTGCTGCAGCTTGTGATAAACTGGCCGCTGCCGATAGGATCGGTATCGAACTGAGCATCGTGTCCCAGCAATGTCACGCCCGGTCCCTGTTCAATCTGCGCGCCGCGAAGCTGCATGATGTTGTCGAAAGTGTGCTCCTTCGGCGCGGACAGATAATCGGCAAGAACAACATAGTCGTCCGTCACCACCATCAACCGCCGCTGCAGCACCCTATCTTCCGTCCATCCGCTGACGTCTCCAAATGCAGGCGGATTGGGAACCGGCGGAAAGTATGACGCTTCATCGTGAAACGTCTTCAAATCGGTGCCGCCGCCATACGGCGGGTTTTCCCAGCGCGCATTCGTCTCGACGGCGCATGCCTGCATCAGATCGCCGGCATGATAAAGCAGCCGCCTGGACTCCGTGGGCTCCTGCATCTTCTTATCGACGACCACCATGTTATGAGACAGCGACACCTGCATCCAGTCCCGATAGAGCCGCGGCGCATATCCCCACCAGGACGCCTCGGGGTTGTAGAAACTGCGCCCATATCGCATCAGCGAGACCAGGCTGGCCCGGTCGAAGTGCCCATGCGCCGCGCCGTGGCTGCCATATTTGATCACCGCCTGGATACGTTCTCGATCGGGCTTGCCTGCGCTCTTAGATCGCAATACGGCAAGTCCGATATTATCCGCATACGTGGAATCGCGGAACAACTCCGGCGCGTTTGTGGGCAGATCAGGAACGCCATATACCAGGTCTCGGGCGCTCTTAGATCGAGCGATTGCAGCGCCATATGAGGGATCTCGATAGAGGAAATAGGCGATCTCGAAGTTGCCGCCGCCAAATCGCTCCTCATGCCCGTCTCCGGTTCCGTAGATGATCCCCCGATAGTCCGGCTGGGCAAGGACGGAATCATAGAGCGATTTGAATGTAACGGAGTTGTTCGTTATTGGCCCCCACTTTTCCGTGTACATGCCCCATGCGTGCTCCGCCTCGAACGGGCGCAGGTCGAGCAGCGGCCTGTAATACGCCGGGAAGCGCGCGTTCTTGAGGTCGAGCCCAAAAGGCCGCGCCGCGATGGCGAGTTGCGCGAAATCCCGGGCGACACCCAGATTGTAGCCCGTCGCCCCTTCATACCACCAGCCGTCGTCCATAGTTCCAGCCGCAAGCTGGTCGATCATGCCTGATGCGCCGTAGACAAAGCGATCCATCCGCTCCATGTCCTGCAGCGCGGCTGCGCAGAAGAACGCGCCGGAATTCTCATAGGTAGACCAGTTCGAGATTCCGCCGTTCGACACGATCTCGTCCATTACTCCGATAAGCAGGCGGAAAGTCAGCGCAATGTTCGCATGGTCATCGGCAGTCAGCACACCGGAATCCTGGATCATATCGTAGGCGCGCGCTACCGACCGAAAGAACTGGCCCTCATGGACGCTCTGCTGGTTGCTCGATTGGAGTTGGCTTGGATACCCTGTCTTCGGATCGCACAATCGGCGAATAAAGAGGGCGGCCTTCTCAGCGTACTTCGGCTCCCGCGTCACCTGCCAGCTGATTGCGCATGCCAGCAGAGGGTTCTCATTCGCGGTATCGAACAGCGGAACAAAGCCTGTATCCGGATGGATATGCATGCCCTGATGAACCACAGGCACGTTCCAGCCATCGGCCTGCTTCTCATATGCTCCAAGCGCGTCCTTTGCCCAATCATACTTTTTGACCTTCTCCCGCACATCCTCCCACTCAGTTTTCGTGAGTGTCAGACATGGAGCGGTGAGCCGGCTAAGCGTGGTAAGCGACATCATCGCAGCCAGCGCGGCATCGCCGTTAGGCGTGGCAATAAGTGTCTGTGTCTCATGTCCGCCCGGAGGAATCGTAGAGGGAACGGTCACAGTGACGGAGCAAATATGGCTCTGGCCCGCGCCGACGGATACCACTGCAGGAGTGACCGCCGCCGTCATCGCCTCCCAGCCTCGCCGGGTAAACGACAACGCAACGGACTGTGGCCGATCGGTACAGTTAGTAACAGTAACTCTATATCGCGCCGAGCCGCCGGGATCCGCAGGCTGCGACCGAGTGTCGGAGTCCAGAGCAATCCCTGGCGCTTTCGCGAATCGAATATCACGCAGCTTCAGAGGCTCTCCCGGCTTTGAACCGACCTTCGGAATGGTAATGCCGACCTTCCGGATGTACTTCAAGAAAATGGGAGCAGCCTGATCGAAGTCAAACGCCGACCACGGTGCTGTAACCTGATGCCATCCCCTGCCCTGAACGCTGACCGTGTACTCGGCGCTGCGCTTGAACTGGTCCAGAGTCTGGTTTCCAAAGCGCTGCGACGCCGTCGTAAGCGTTATCTTCGCGGATACCGCCGTATCGTCAGGAAGATAGATCCCAAACTGCAGCCCGTACCAATGATAGGCGTTCACGGCGCTATCATTATCGAGTCGAAACCCGGTGCTGTACATCCCATGTTTACCGACAGGCGCGGTATAGACAGCTTCGCCGGATCCGTCGATCGCCGCCGTCCCCGGAATGCCGGACGGACGCAATCCCGTCCAGCCATTGAATGCATTATCGCCTAGAGGCAGCCATGCCGCAGCCGGCGCTCGCATAGTCGCCAGTAGCTGTGCCGGAGATAACTGCTGTGTAGCCGGAGTGGTCATAGGCATAGTCTGAGCTTCCACAAAAGATCCGCCGACTGACGCTAAAACCAGGCACAGCAGAAAGAGACGAGCGACGCGGCTGATGTTAATATGCATATCTCTACCCAACCCTCACAGCCTCCTCAAGGGCCGAGTCCACAACTTCCTGCGGCGCGTCATCTGCGCCGTCTTGTCGCAACCTCTTCGCAACAATCGACAGTATCGCCCCTGTGCCGAAGATCGCGCCGCCGCAGAACAGGAAGCAGAGGCGGCCCTGCATGGAGTTCGGAATGAGCATCAACAGCAGCACGAACAAACCGTAGACGAGGCAGAGGCCTCCGATCATACGATAAACGATCTCATCGTAATTGGCCACCGATTCTGCCTTCATATCGATGGGCGTATTCATGTTCGTAAAGAACCCATCAATGCGCTGCCTGTACTCCTCGGAGCTTTTGTCGTAGAAAAGGCTCGTAAAGAAGAACCAGATCGTGCCGGCGCTGACCGTCATGAATGCCGTCACGAACAAGGTCAGGTCGGTCGTCTCACGTTTCGACGGCAGGTGATCCCATCTCATGAGATGCTGCAAAAATGCCGGCGAGATGATTGTATTGGCAAGCAGCGCCATGGCAAAACCGGCGAGAACGGTCGTCCAGGCCGACCAGGCGGGCGTCCGCTTGTAGAACAGCCCGAAGATCAATGGGATTGCGAGCGGCCCTCCCAGACTTGCGGCGATCTGGTTAGTGAGGTCGAACAAGCCCATCGTGCGGAACTTGCTGACCTCTACAGCCAGATACACGATGATAGCGCCGAAGACAAGGGTGCAGGTCTTACTCACCAACAGAAGCCGCTTTTCAGGACAGTTGGGATCGATCTTTGGAAGGTAAAAGCTGCGAACAAATACACCTGCCCCCTTGTTAAGGCTGGCATCCATGCTGGTGAGGGTCGCCCCGAGCATTGCGCAGACCATCAGCCCCAGCAGTCCCTGAGGAAGGACATCCATGCAGACCGCGACAAAGGCGGCTTCGTGGGGCGACTTGAGGTTGGGAAATTCGGCGGCGAGATTAGGGTGCAAGATCGTGGCGGCCATCGACGGAATGAACCAGATCAACGGACCGAAGAACGAGCCGATCAAAGGAATGAGCACCATCCGGCGCGCATCGCGGTCGTTCTTCGCCATCAGATACATCGTCGCCCCTTCCATGGTGTTGCTCGCCGAGAAGCCGTTCCAGACCATCACCACGATCCATAGCACGATGACTTCCGGATTCGCAAGCTCCGACCAGTGGAAATGATAGGACGGGATCTGATGCAGCAATCCTGTAATTCCATGCACGGCAGGAAGCCGCAGTGTCAGGAAAGCCGTTACCAGTGTGATCGTCATGACGAGGAACATCTGAACGAAGTCGCTGGCGAGAACAGCCCATGCCCCGCCGGCGAACGACACCAATGTCACAGCCGTACCCAATATGATCAGGATCGTCGTCATGTCCATGTGAAACACGCTGGACATGAACACGCCGATGGCGTTAAGCCCGATGCCGCTCAGGAACAACGTAAGCGGCAGTTTGAGCCATGTATAGAACTGCTCCGTGGCCGGACCATACCTCTGGCGGACAGCCTCCATCCAGGTGACGACACGCATCCGCCGGAAGCGCACGCAGGTGTACCCAAAGACAACGGCAAGGCCGATGATATTGCTGTAATACAGGCAAAGGACCAGGGAACCTGTCTCATAGACTTTCCCAGCAGCTCCGGTGAATGTCCACGCGCTGAAGCCCGCGATCCACGCCGATGCCCCCGTAATCCACCACGGCATCGCGCCGCCCGCCCGAAAATAGTCCGATGTGTTCTTGCTGCGGCGACGAAACAACAGGCCGACGCCCAGGATAAACACAAAGTAGAAGGCGACAATAAAGTCGTCGTAGGCTGTAATCATTATAGTGCCCTGTCAATTGACGCGCCCACAAGTATCGCCAGGACCGGGCTCGCCAGGAACGAGTTAAAGTGATCCTTGCCGGCCGGTCCCGCCGTGTCCACATGTGTCAGGAAAAAGCCGTAAACGCCGCGCGTCTTGTCGATCCAGGGATATGCCCCGGCCCAGCTCGGGCTGCTGATCAACACAGCCTGTCCCTTTGAGTCGAGGCGCTCACGCCATTCCCCCAGACCATAGATCCCGGTGTATGTCTCGCCGCGCGCATGCTCTACATACTCCGCGCCTGGCTCGACGGCCGCGTTTTGCACCTGATCGGCCTGCATCTCCTGGATAACGCGCCTGGAAAAGATGCGCTTGCCCTCAAACATGCCGTCCGAGCTGATCATGGACAGAAAGTTAGCGTAATCGTACAGGTTGGCACGAGCGCCGCCGCCAAGCATGGGGCTATGCCCACCACCGGAATCGACAGGCGTGAAATGCGTGCCGGTCATATGCAGTGGCTTCGCGATCTTATCCTGGAAGAGCGTCTCCCAGTCTTTACCGGCAGCCAGTTCCGCCATTCGTCCTGCCACCTGCATGGCAAGGCCGCCGTAGTGAAAGTGCGTGCCGGGGTCTGTATCGATGGGAAGCGGAGCAATATGCGCAACCGACTCCGCAAGGGTCTGATAGTTGTCGACGGGGTTTCCGGCCGGTTGGTAGTCGGGATAGCCCGACGTATGCGAGAGCAGCTGCCTTAAAGTCGCATGCCCCTTGGCATCTTTGAACTCCGGCAGCCATTTGGAAACGGGATCGTCCCACGAGAGCTTGCCGCCGTCAACGACTGCCGCAATCGTCGCGGCGGCGAGCCACTTGCCGGCGGATGCAATGAAGGCAACGGTATTGGTGTCGTAGTTGCCGAAGCAATGCTCATAGATGAGATGCTTATCCTTGTAGACGATCAGCGATGCGCCCGGGTAGTAGCCCTTATCGACCCATTGCTGGATCTGCGCTGTCACCGGCGCGAAATCATATGCCGTCTTACCGTTCTTAGCACTGTGGGGATCGCGTTTGACCAGCGAAAGCACGGCATCGTGGCCGGGAGTGAGATCACAAGTTACAGCCAGGACCGGCCGGCCTGACGGCGATTTATCGACATGGATACGCGCGCCGTCGATGGGATGGGTACCATGATTGTCTTCGCGGATCAGCGTCCAGTGAGACGCATTTGCATCGCCTTCCGGAACGGAGAAGTCGATCGTAGCGCGAACGGGATTGCTTGCAGAGAACCGCCACATATCTCCCTGCCTGGAAAAATCGGCATCCGTATCCATCGCCGAAGTCAATGAAACGCCGGCCTTACCGACCGACTTGCCGTGACCGAGATAGAGTTCCGACACGATGCCATCGCGCCAAGTCACCACTCCGAAGCTGCCCTGGAACACGCAGCCTTCTACATCGTGATGCTGCGCTCCGTCGGTATCCTGCAGCAGCATCGTCGTATTTCTGGCGCCTGTATCAAAAACGTGGCTTTCAACGACGCATGCGACCAGACCGTTATCGCCGTCACTCATTCGGGCTGCCCTCACGGACTGAACCCGGGAACCTTCGCTTCCAAGATACGGCTCATAGACTGCCACGAATGGGCGCTTCCATGCCTCGCCGTTTTGCCGCGCTATGAATGCCGGCGTGCCGATCTTCTGGAACGACGCCGGCAGCGATGGCCGCGCGGCATGATCGGCGGGCGCTTCAACGGCAAACAATCTCCGGTCCGGCTCACCCAGCATCCAGACATCCATCAAGTGTTTCGTGCCGTCGGGCATGTCCGTGGTAAATGTGCCGTGGAAGCCGAAAGGAGCGTTGATCGACTTCTCGTCTTTGAAATAGTCGTAGCCCTTAAGGACGTCTGCGGCAGATGTAAGCTGATTGCTGCTTTCAAGCGCGAGAGGTTTGCCGGCAGGATCAGCCAGTGTCAGCGATTGCCCGATATTATGATAGATATAGTCGTGGAAACTGCCTGCTTCCTGATCCGCGCGGGAGCGGAAGACATCGAAGTAGAAACCGGTTTTCGGTCCCGTACGAACGACGGCGAGGGTTCTCTGCTGGTCCGCCGCAGGCTTGGCATAATGGAATGATGTCTGCGCATAGCTGATATCTGTGCTGATCCCTTTACGTCCAGGCTGCGGCTCCATCTGCTGCAATTCCATGGCAATGTGATCAGCGCCGTACATCGGGTAGCTAGACTTGCCATTCACAATCACGGTGTTATGCGCCGGAGGCTGCGAATAATATTCGCCGTGGTCTGCAGTCCAGTAGCTTGCTCCCCGGCCAGGGTCTGCCCCCTGGATCAATCCCGCGCCATAGAGCTCCATAGCAAGACCGTTCGCATGGACATGTCCGCCGTTCGTGCCGTACATTGCGGCGGCAAGCGCGTGGTCGCTGTCGCCGGCAGTGCGCTGCATCAGGATATTTAACGCAGGCGCCCAGTATGTGCGGTCTTGATCCTGCCCGGCCGGCGGCGCATCCTTGAGGTCGCCTACAAAGTGGGTCAGCGCGAAGATGTTGTCCTGGGATTCACGAATATAGTTGCCGGAAACGATCTCCCTCTGCAGCGCAGAAGTCAGTCGCGTTTCCGTTGCAGCATCGCCGTTCTTCCTTGCCGACGCCAGCAGCAGTTCCAGCGCGCCCGCATTGAGCCGTGTATTGTCTGTATCGCCAAGCCCTATAGAGAAGCCATTAGGGTAGATCAGCTCCATCTGAGCGAGGAGAGCCTTTGTGAGGAACGGATCTTTGAGGACGGACTGCCCTGCCGGATCGGCGCTCATGAGGGAAGCGACCTGCACAATCAACCATGTCGCTCCGAATCCATAGCCGGGGGCTTCCGGCCACAATGCGGTCTGCTGATCGTATCCCTTATGAATGACACGCGCGATTCCGCGCTGCGTCGGAGTGTCCGTGTTCAGCACGAGGTCGATGTAGTACTGCCGCCCGTGGCCGCCGGGATATTGAGAATTATCTTCGAGAGCCAGCGCCCCATAGGCGATCATCATCGCCTGATTTAGGTTCCAGTTGCCGTCGGCGAAACCGCCCGCGATAACTCGGTCCGTCATCCGCTTGATCTGCGTCTGAATTACGCCGACATCCTTGCCCTGCTTTTTCAGGTAGTCATAGAGGAAGTCATAGCTCTCGCAAATGGGCAGCATGACGTTCTCATGAATGACCTCAAACGAGGTCATACCGATAATATCCGCCGTCCCCTTATCGTCGGCGGGATACTGCGGGGATTGCACATATGAGAAGCCGTCCATGTATGTCCAGAGGATCTCACTCGCATATTTGGCATATTTCTCATCGCCGGTAAGCCAGTAGATAAAGCCCGCATCGGCCGCGCTCTGGATGATGCGCTCGTTGATGGACTCGATCGTCCTGCCTGTGATGCCGGGATCGACCCATTCGCCCTGATGCGTGTCGCTGTTGACGAGCCAGATCTTGCCGTCCTGGTCGTTGTACGGCTTCACATCCGCAAGATCCGCCGGCGCGCCATATTTAGTGGCCCAGTCGCGCGCTCCGGCAAAGCGGGGAGTTGGAACGGGAGCATGCCCCTCTCCCCCAACCCATCGCTGCTTCCTGGTGACCGGCAAGGTGTAGTGGGTCTGCCAGTTCATGCAAAGCCGCGAAGACATCCAGTGCGGGTCTGCCTGGCAGCGGTCGACATACTGATCGACACGCGCCTTAACCTTATCGTAAGCCGTGGCGGCCCAGGGCGAATGCGCAATCTTATAGGTGACCGCTTCACGGTCGGCCGGGTTCACAAGCACCTGTGGATGCGTCGCGTGGGCATTTTGTGGAGCGAGTGCGATATTCGCAATAATCATGGCGATGAGGATACACCTCGCGATACGGTTGTTCATAATTCTGATTTGTGTTGTGATTAGCGCGATAAGATCTAGAAACTTAACCTTATTCCAGAGAGTGCCCTCTAGGCGAGGAGAGCGCGTTCGCCTGTGCAGAAGGCTTGCTGCTCTTGTCAATGCGCCAAGAGGAAAGAGCCCATTGTACAGGCGAACGCGCCTTCCCTTCGGGGAGGACGCGAGGAGGGGTCCTAACAAGTGGGCCCCTCTACTCCAACAGCCCCAGCCTTTGCGCACACGACTTCAGTATCTCCCGCTCCCATTCAGGCCGCTCCGGCGACCGCGGATGCGTCCGCGCCGTCGGGATCTTGCCGATGAGGTTCAGGAATACGGCGCACGAATGCTTGTAGGCAGGCACCGGCGCGCGGAAGGCGACATTGCCGAGAAGCTGCAGCGCATCGGCGACGGCCAGATAGCCGGTATCGCCTGCTTCCCACAGACGGTCGCGCTCAGCAAACTTCGACGGCGAGAAGGCAGCCAGCCCAAGAAGGTAGTCACTGCCGTATTCGCTCATGTCGATGCCGAGGTCGTTGCCCGTAAAAATCTTGAAATCAGGGCGAACCCGATCTCGCGCCGCAAGGCGATCCGTTTCACGGATGCGATCCAGGCTGGAGTGCTTCATTCCCTTGATCTGCGGGATGCCGAGGATGCCCTCGAAGACGTCATCGGGCCAGATCTCGCCGTTAGGCGCAAACATCTTGCCGAGCTCAAAGGCATAGGCTGTTTCGACGCCGGCCGATGCCGTGTCGTACACACGCACGACTTCCGATGCCGGCACACCATGCAGGCGCGCCGTCTGAAAGAAGATCGGCGTGCCCCCGTACTCGGCAATACGCTCGATCTCGCGCTTGTATAGATCGGCGATATCGCCGTCCTGCCCTTCGATGTAAGCTCCCGCCACAAAAGGAGCGCCGTTCAGCGTCTGCTGCGCCAATCCCAGCACACGCTCTTTCTCGCTGTCCGTGAGCAGGTTGACATACCCTGTGTCCATATTCACGGCAGGCGTCAGACCGGCAGCCACAGTATCCAGCAGCAGCCCGGCATACGCCTCTTCCGCAATCTGTCCGGTTTCCGTAAACGGCAGCAGCGCCGCCGCCATTCCCGTAATATGACGCCCCGGCTGCCGCCGGGCATGCAAGTCAGTTAGGTTCATAGGTTTTCTCTTACACCGGCAATCCGGGCACATCCATCCAGCAGCGTTTGTCCGACGATTCCAGGCCCAGTTCGGCAAGCTGCACGCCTTTTGCCCCTTCGCGCAGGTCATAAGGGAACGGAGCGTCGGCGACCACGTGCTTGAGGAACATCTCCCACTGCGCCTTGAAGCCGTTATCGAAAACCTGGTTGGTCGGAACCTTGGCCCAGCCATCAAAGAAGTTGATCGGGCTGTCCTGATCGGGGTTCCATACCGGACGCGGCGTTGCATTGTAGGGCTGAATCACGCAGTCGCGCAGTCCGGCCACAGCGCTGCCTTTCGTGCCGTCCACCTGAAGCGTAAGCAGGTCGTCACGACGGACACGAACGGTCCATGATGAGTTAAAGTGCGCGACCACACCGTTGGCAAGCTCGAAAGTGGCGTAGGCCGAATCGTCCGCGGTGCAGACATAGGGCTTGCCGTCCTCGGCAACGCGTTCCTTTACATGTGTCGCCGCCAGACACGAGACCGATTTGATTTCGCCAAACAGGTTGTCGATCACATAGCGCCAGTGGCAGAGCATATCGACGATGATGCCGCCGCCGTCTTCCTTGCGGTAGTTCCACGACGGGCGCTGCGTGGGGATCTGATCGTGTCCGGTAAAGACCCAGTAGCCAAACTCGCCTCGGACGGATAGGATCTCGCCGAAGAAGCCGCTGTCGATCAGCCAGCGAAGTTTCACCAGGCCGGGCAGGAATAGTTTGTCCTGCACCACTCCCTGCTTTACTCCGGCCTTCTTTGCCATTAAGTAGAGCTCGTAGGCTTCCTCGGTGCTGACACCGGTCGGCTTCTCGCAGTAGATGTGTTTGCCGGCCTTGATTGCCTTCTCCACGGCGGGAGCGCGAAGTTGTGTGAGCTGGGCATCGAAATAGATGCTGTTATGGGGATCGGCCAGCGCCCCATCCAGGTCCGTGCTCCATCGCTCGACGCCGGCTCTCGCCGCGAGCGCCTCAAGCTTGGCGGCGCTTCGGCCCACCAGGATAGGATCCGGCATGATGACTTCGCCGTCGTTAAGACGAACGCCGCCCTGCTGGCGGATCGCGGCGATGGAGCGCAGCAGATGCTGGTTCGTTCCCATGCGCCCCGTGACGCCGTTCATAATGACGCCCAATGTATGTGTTTTCGTGTTGCTCATAGTGTTTTGGGAGGATCCGTATGTTGCGGTTGTGCGCCTTCGGGCAAGGACGGCGCATCGATACCGGCTTTGGGAAGCGTGCCTTCGAGTTCCTGGCGCCAGTGGGCGACGTCGCCGGCCGGTCCGTAGCAATACATCATCGTCAAAGGCGTGTCGCCGATGTTTGTCATCTGATGGAAGACGCCAGTTGGAATATACACGGCCTGACCCGACTTTACCGTTTGGCGTTCCTCGCCAAGGCACATCTCGCCGGTTCCTTCGAGGACGAAATACACTTCCTCCTGCTCCTGGTTGTGCCACGGCACCTGCCCGCCGTTCGGCTCCAGAACGACATAGCCAAGGCAGAAGCTTTCTGTCTGTATCGGCGCAGCGCCGCCTACCAGATTGCGGGTCCACCGGCGCGCCGGATATGTCTTTCCGGCTGTCTCGTTCAGATCGCTAACGATCATGCGTTGGCTCTCCTTCTTCTCTGCAGCGAGATGGATCAATGCAGCAATTATGCCGTAATAGCGAGCATTTCGGGAGTCACCACGTATTGCGGCTCCCCTCCCCGCAGAAAAGATTCTATGTCGTCCACAGCCTGACGCCCCAGGTTGAAACATGGCGGGCCGGCGATATGCGATGTGTAGACGACATTTGGGAGTTTGCGGAACGGGCTGTCGATACTGGGCGGCTCGGGCATTGTGACATCAAGGAAAGCAAGCAGGCGTCCCATGGTCAGATTTGCGATCAGCGCAGCTTCGTCGACACATGCCCCGCGAGCCGTATTGATGAAGATAGCATCGTCGCGCATTGCCGCAAACTGCGCCGCCCCCATCAAGCCGTTTGTCGCCGGAATGTCCGGAGTATGCAGAGTGATGACGTCACTGCGGCCGCACAGCTCGGTGAGGTTGTCGACCTTCACCGTGCCAAGAATAAACGCTTCGTCGGAGTCAACGTAGGGATCGTAGAGAAGGATATCGCATCCGAACGGCTGCAGCAGCTTGATGACGCGCCGGCCGATGAGCGATGCGCCCACAATGCCGATCGTGGAACCCATCAGGACCTTCAGATGCGGTGGATGCCCGACAACATCCGTTTTATTGTCGACGGCGTTCTCAAACACGCGGCGCAGTCCGAGGATGATCTGCCCGAGGGTCATCTCCGCGACAACATCGGCCAATGCCGGTTTGCACGACGCGATAGTCAGCGACCGCCCCTCAAGATGCGGTCCGAACATATATTTAACGCTGCCTGCGGTATGCACCCACAGTTTCAGGCTCGGACAGGCCTTAAGCAGTTCCGGACTGGGCGCGGGAGAGCCCCACGATCCCACGCCGATCTCGCAATCTTGAAGCACTTCAATGGCTGCATCAATGCTGAGTGGCTGCGTCTCTTCGGTCCATACAACATTGCCAAGAGCATCGAGCCGTTTCTGATCTGCATGGGTATAAAGCTGGCTGCGAAGCGGCTGGTGTATTACAACCCCGATCTTGGGTTGTGCGTTGGAGTATTTCATGTGATGACTTTTCTATCTCGTGGATTCCGGCGGGTTCTAGGTGTACGATAATGTTTACTAAACTTATTGTCTAATGTTATCATGCGAGACATATCTTGTCAATGATTGCCGTGATTTTTGTTCCTCAGTCGCAGAAATGTCCTTTAATGGCGTGGAAGACGCTGCTTTTTGCGCCATGCGCCCGCCACGAGAAATGCCGCAGCGGGCGTGACTATCACAGAATAGATATCTGCTCTCAGGAAGAGAGTTTATTCCGGCCGTGTCCCCGGCGGCGCGCATGACTGACGCCCAATTAGCCGGCAAGGCGCAACGACAACCCGTGGTTCGGCATTCGGAGACTCCGCCTGCTCCAGGAGCAATGCGGCGGCAAGCGCGCCGAGCGTGTCGAACGGGTTTGTCACCGATGTCAGCGGGGGATCGAGCAGTTCGGCATAGATACTGTCGTCGAAACCGACCACGGACATCTCTTCAGGCACATGCAGCCCCTGACCGTGCAAAACCTTCAATATTTTGCCTGCGACCCAGTCGTTGAAGCAGAACAGGGCAGTGGCCGGATCAGCGGTCTTACGGTCTCGAACGAGAAACTCGCCAATGAGTTCTCTAAGATGTGAATCCGAGGCCGTAGGAATATCGAGACGCAGCACGCGCTCTTCGGGCAGAGTGGCGCCACGCTCTTCCCAATATGTCCTCAGTCCGCTAATCCTGAGGTCGCCGGCAGGGTTTCGCCTCTCCGGCATCACGACGGCAACGGATCGATGCCCGAGAGACCACAAATATTCACCCGCGGATCGCCCCCCACCCTCGTTGTCGGCACGAACCTGCCAGACAGACGCCCCCTCCGGCACTTCACCCACGAAGACAGTGGGGAATTCGGTGGCAAGGATCTCCTCGCGAGATCCGATGAAGACGGCGGCGTCGATCTCCTGCTTGCGCTGCAGATCCCTGGCTGCCACATGCGCTTCCCGGTGAGTCCGGGTCAGATGGGTAAGCACCTGCACGCGATGTTGACTGAGATCGCGACAGAGAACGAGGGCCGTTTCAGAAAATACGGGGTTGGGACCGGCGGTCATAAATACAGCGACGCGCTCCAGCAACGGCCTTTGCGAGCGAAGTCGATCGATCGGATACCCCATCTCTTTCGCTGCGGCCCATACCTGCTTCCGGGTATCTGCCGAGACAAAGCTTGTTGGACGGCGGCCATTCAGAGCCAGCGAAACAGTTGCCGCAGATAGTCCGAGATGCTCCGCAATGGAACGTACGGAAGGTTTCGTCGCTTCTCGCCTCATATCAGTCTTATACCCGCATTACTGCGGCCCCCAATGCAGGTCACCATGTATCCGGAGGAGACTCCGGCAGGCGCAGCATGTTTAGTAAACTCAGAGGTCAAGTTATCATATCGTCCGCGGAAAGTCAAGCGTAAACAACGATGCCGGCACACTGCAATGACCTATTGCAGTATGCCGGGGATGCAATCGATGGCGACGCGCCATGAGCATTTTCGAGAATAGCCCCTGGCACGCCGTTATCGAATGGATGGCAGCCTAGTTAGTGCTGAAGGTCGCTACAAAGCTGGGGTTGGATGCTTCGGTGCCCGCAGCCGTCGGTATGGGAGTGCCGCCATAGCTCGGGCTATACTTGGCCTGAACATCCGTCGAAACCATCGCGCTTGTGCCGGGCGAAACCTGTGGCCCGCGAAGGAACTTGGCGTGACCGTCGGTCATAACGAAATTGGATCCGTCTGTATGCCGTCCTAACGGCTTCACAACATTGGCCCCTGTAATAACAGCAGGATTGCCAAGGTAGCCTGTGTCGCCCTTCACGACATTGACGGAACCAAAACCGTCGAAGCGGTAAGCGCCGAATGTTGCTGCAGAATCAAAGTCGACCCTGCCGCTGCTGCCGTCGACAACTGCGGCGTCTCCGGAGACTTCGCTGAGAGCAACCGTGTTGGCAGGAGCGACCAGACTTGCAAGAGTCGTGACCCCATTCTGAATCGTCGTTCCATCGCCTGTAGGCTTGGTGACCAGGTTAATATTATAGGCATAGGAAACGACACTGTACGGTTCCGTGTTAGGCGGCCACACGATATTGGTGGACGTCAGTGTGTCGTCTGGACAGGCAAATACCTTGGTGGACTTAACGTAAGTATAGAGTTCCCCAGCCCATCCCTTACCGTCGGCATACTGAACGCCGGCGGGATAGCTTTCGTCGTTGTCCTGCACATATTGCATCAGTCCAAGGCCAATCTGCTTTTCGTTGGACATGCAGGAAATGGAGCGAGCCTTCTCCCGAACTTTGGCAAATACGGGAAAGAGGATGGCCGCAAGAATCGCTATTATAGCTATAACAACTAGTAATTCAATAAGAGTAAATGCCGATGTAGAATTCCCGTGCTTTCGAATTGGTTGAAACATGATACGGTCCCCTTAAACTCAATATAATCATTCCGGATAAAACGGCGCGGCGCTGTATGCGCTAAGGCCGCCGGTTGAACAGGTATTCCATACACCCGCACAACCTATCGATGCTTCACGCCGCTTTGCATTTGGTTCGCTCCAATCCATGAGACCGCCAAATGTCCGCTTTGTGTTTAGTAAACGTTACTCCACTAGATTATCACAGTCGCAGATATATGTCAAGCGCTTTTTACGGCGATCCTGATAATCATTTCGCTTTGTTTGATTTTGTTTACTAAACTTTTCATAGAATTATAGCCTCGCGGGCGACTTGTACTAAGCAGGGTTTTCCGTGGATGCGCTTCTTAAGAAGCCTGTTTCCAGGTCATCAAATCTCCAAAATCGCTTGCGTATTTGAGAGAGCGTGAATCCCTGAGCTGCCGCTTTGCGATTCTGTTTAGTGAACAGTGAGACCTATCCCCCACGCGCTAAGGCGCGTGGGGGATAGGTCTCCTACAAGTCCTCAAGCCGCGCAATTCGCTGCTCGACGCGATCCCTTCCCATGACGCTCATCACTTCCCAGAGATCGGGCGACTTGTTGCGGCCGACAAGCAGCACACGAATGACTTTGGCGATATCGCCGACATGCCCCTTATACGCCGTGGGGTTCTTCTTGAACTCCTTGACGTTCGGCGCGAAGCCATTGTTGGTTGCGACACTGCGCAGGTTCACCATCCACTCGTCGCGGTCGAGCTCTGCGGAGTACTTCTCCATGAACTCGGCCACGGCAAGCTTGGCATCCGGCAGCGATACGCCCGCGAGCTGCTCCTCGAAATTGATATCGGGCGACGGGTACAGCGCATCGAAGAAGTACCCAAACTCAGGCCGCAGATCGCTCCACTTCGCCAGGTCCTTGCGCGGCTGGTCGGAGTAGCGCTCGATTGTAAACACTCGAACTGCGTAGTCCCGGTCGGCGCTCAGGGAAGCGGCCAGTTCAGCATCATGGTCTCTTGCCCATTCCAGAGAACGATCGTAAACAACCTCGGCCGTGAAGTTTGCGAGGACATCGCGGCTGATGCTGTCCAGCTTGGTCAGGTCCAGTAGCGCTCCGCTGACACTGAAGTTGTCGAAGTTCAATACGAACTCGTGGATATCGGACTTTTGATGCTCGGCTCGCCATGCCTCAAACGACGAATCCGCCATGTTCATCAGATACTCGGCAACAGCCTCGTAGGTATATCCCACCTCCTGATAGAACGTCACGCTCGCCTCGGGATCCTTGCGCTTGCTGAGCTTCCGCCGTGACGCGCCGTCCATCTTCTGGATCGGGGCGATGTGGGCATAGCGAGGCAGCGTCCATCCAAGAGCGTCGAAGAGCTGCAGGTGAAGCGGAAGCGAAGACAGCCACTCGTCGCCGCGGATAACGTCCGTCGTGCGCATCAAATGGTCGTCGACGACGTGCACCATGTGATATGTCGGCAATCCTCCGGATTTGAGGATAACGATATCCAGATCATTGCTCAGCAAGTCCATCGAGCCGCGGATCTGATCTGTAAAGCTGAGCTTCGTCTGCGGACCGTCAGGCGTGCGGAAGCGGATGACGAACGGCAGCCCCTGGTCGAGGGCCTCGACAATGTCCGCCTCGCTGCGATCGCGCCATACAGCCCACTGGCCGTAATAGCCCTGCTTGATCTTCGAGATTTCCTGCTCGCGGTTGTTGGCGGCAAGAAGCTCCGGCGATGCAAAACAGGGATAGGCTTTGCCTTCGATTACCAGCTGCTTCACGAACGTCTGATAGATCGCCGCTCGCTCGCTCTGCCGGTAAGGACCGTAATCCCCCTTCTCTTCTCCGGGAACGACTTCGCCTTCGTCGACGGTGATGCCGAACTTGGCCATCGAGTTGACAATCAGTTCCGCAGCGCCCTCAACCTCACGCTTCTGGTCCGTGTCTTCGATGCGCAGCATAAACACGCCGTTGGTCTGGCGGGCAAAGCGCTCAGAGATATAGGCCGCATAGATGCCGCCGAGGTGCACGAACCCGGTTGGGCTTGGGCCGAAACGGGTTACCAGGGCTCCGTCGGGAAGGGAGCGCGCAGGATACCTATCTTCAAGTTCCCCTGCGCTGGGGGTGGGATTCGGGAATAGCCGGTCGATCATTATCAAGTGTTTCCAATTTATTGCGAGCGGGTTAGTGCCGGTGACACGACCAAGCAGAACAGTGATCCGTCCGTTAACCCGTCAACGCTGACGGATATTATACCTGCGGCAGCGCCGATCCTATCGACAGGTAAATAGCACCTTACCGGCGCATTCACAGTCAGTGACGCCATCTTGGTCGCCGCGTTACTCCAATCCCCACAATTTGCGGAGGTCGCCCATCGGGCGATAGCGGGCGTCTTTGTTGTAGCCGTTGCCCAGCCAGGCGCCGTTTTCGCCGTAGAAACGCTCATCGCGCAGTTCCGACGCCAGCTGGTAGCGGGTGTCGATGCTTATGCGATATCGCCGGGTCCGATTGGGAATCGAACTGTGCATCAGGTGCATGCCGAATAGGAGGACATCGCCGCGCTGGAAGTTGGTTGTGGCGATGGTGTAGCCAAACTTATCCGCCATTTCGCGGGCGTCGCGGCTGAACACGGGGTCGATCAGGTCGAGGTCCATGTCGGCAAGGCCATAGGTCGCCTTGAGCTTGTCGTCCTTGTGCGAACCGATACAGATAGCCAACGGCCCGTTGTCCAGGGCAATATCCGAGAAGGCGCTCCACATCGTGTAGCGGTTCAGGGTGCCTCGGCCCACATAGGCGCTGTCGAAGTGGAAGAAGTTGCTGCCGCCCTGCGCCATGACGCGCAGCCAGCGCTTGTCCATCGTAGCGATGGGGCCGCCCATCAGCTTCTCGTAGAAGTCGAATGTATGCGCGCCATCGGTCACGGCCAGAATCTCCGGCGCATGGGCCACTTCCACCAGGCGAAAGAAGGCGAAGCTGCGGTTCTCCGGGCCGGCGATATGGTCCCGCCAGTCTTCATCCGGGTCCAGGGCGTTCATCTCTCGCAAAACCTGCACAACAGATTGATGGGCAGCGTCAACTTTCGAGCGCGGATGGAAGCCGCGAATGAACAGATACCCTTCGTCAAGCAAGCGCTCCCGGAGCGTGTCGAAATCGTCCGCCGCCAGCAGGTCATGGCTGTCGGTCAATTCCACGGCATCCTTGCCGAAGGTGAAGGTCTGATCGCCCCAATGCAAGATCGTGCCGTCAGCGATGGGCTTATGTTCCAGTGTGATCATGCGGTCTCCTTGATCCGAGAATGGTTCGGCGGCAGCATGCCATAATGACGATGCCGCGATGCGCCGGTTTTCTCCATTATATGCATTGCGGGGTGGATCGACCATGGCCAAGAGTCGCCGAAGCATACCCGATACTCTCATCAACAACATTTCCGATACTCTCATCATCTCGCCGCGCTGCCGCGAGATGTTCCTGTCCCTGGATGCCGAAGGCGCGGAGGCATTACGCGACCGAGGAGTTCAGGTCGCAGGCGTCAGCGATCTGAAATCGCCGTTCATCGTGGGACGCGCCGATCCGCCGTTTCACGTGGTCCTCTTCACCATCGCCGGAGCCGCGCGGTACCGTACCCGGGATCACGCAGGCATCATCGAGTCCGGCTCTCTCTGGATCGGTCCCGCCCACACGGCTCATGCCTACGAGGCCGTGGATGAATGGGTGGTGTGCTGGTTTCACTTCGCTCCGTGGGCGCTGACCGGCGCGACATCCCTGCAAACAGAAGCTGCCGTGAACCCGATGCATACCGCGATGGAGGGCTTCGTTTCCGAAAGCGTCCGTGGAGAGCCCGGCGCGGCCGATGCCGCGCGGGCATATGCGGCCTTGATCGGCGTTTTTCTAGACCGCGCCCTTGGGCCGCCTTCCCATCCCGTGCAACGCAGCCTGGCAGGACTGTAGGAACAGGTCAACGCCGACCTCGCGCGGGACTGGACCGTGGCCGATCTGGCTGCGATGATTGCCACCTCCCCACCCCATCTGCACAGGCTTACCCTGAAGCATCACGGCCAGCCGCCCATGACCATGGTGACCGGACTGCGCATGCGCCGTGCCGAAGCCATGCTACGTGGAACCGGCTACACACTCGCCCACATCGCCGCCGCCCTAGGCTACGAAACCCCGTTCGCGTTCTCGCGCGCCTTCAAGCGCCACAGTGGGCGCAGTCCGAAGGAGTTCCGAGAAGCTTGACACAAAATCGACATCCTCATCGGAACAGACTGCGGGCAGTTCCCTGCTCCGTGTGCCTTTCCTGCCCTCCCCTAAAATTTCAATTTAGCGTTCACCCTCCCCGCTGCGATATGGCTCTTGGTAATGAGCCATGGGAAACACAGCAAATCTAACGATCATTAAACAGAGGCAGCTGCAGAAGCAGCAGCATGAGGCGCGAATACTTTCCGTCCTGGCCGGCTCCAGCAAACAGCTGGAGATCGCCAAGCGTGAGAAGAAACGCAAGAAACTATCCACGGACGAACTGTTGACGATGATCGATACCGGAGGTCTGACTGACCGGAAATTGCGGCCGGCCGAGACATACGTGCCGGCGTCCCATAATGTGGACAGGCAGGTCACCGGTTTAATCAATCACCTGTTTGTGAAGTATCCCGTACCCAGCTTTCTCTATGCCGCTTTTCGGTGCCGATCCCATGAGCGAGCGCAGGTAAGACAGCAAGCAAGGCAGCAATTGGTCGTTGGGGCGCGCCACATCGAACAGGAGGAAGTCGACAGGTTCGAAGACAGGCGTCCTCTCTATCGAAAATGGTTTGTCGCGCTGGCGCAAGGCGAAAGCTTCCCGAAACTCGTGAAAGGCATCATGACAAGCAGAGAGGCCTGCATGTTTCTCAAAGCGCCGGCCAATCAGGCCATTCATGAGAATGTATGGTGGGCCAGGCTCAGCGTAGCGGGCATCTCACCGTCGGCGTCGAAAAAGCTCATCGATCGTATCTTCAGCACATGCTGGATCGACGACCGGGATGAACGCCTCTCTGAAGTGATCCACTTCTATGCAAAGTTCCACCAGGATATGGACAAGGCGACCTTCGGTGAGATTACAGACTTCGTAAACTGGAAACTCGCAAATGAACCGGCATTCCGAATGAAGGGCAGGACGCTCGGGTCCGTCGTCAAACTCACAAACGAGTGGCACCACTTAATTCAAAAGGCAAAACTCGGCGAGAAGGTGGAATGGGACGGTTTCAATACGTTCCCGTGGCATCACGAATCCCCTCAGGAGTTCTGCGATATCATTGAACTGCGCACCAACAATGAGTTGATGAATGAGGGAAGCAAGCAAAACCATTGCGTCTACTCCTACGTAGCCTACTGCAAAGCAGGCAGATGCTCGATCTTCTCGATGCGCCGGTACGTCAAGACAAATGCTCGTTCCGAAAAAGCCGGCCGAACTGCGAGGGAGCGCTCCGAGGAAATCAGCCGCGTGACGATCGAGGTCACTTATGATCGCCAGATCGTCCAGGTACGCGGTCCGATGAACCGCAGCGCCACGATTGAAGAACGACAGATCTTAAAATTATGGGCCGGTGAGAAGGGGTTTAGGTTCAAATAAAAATCTCCCTCTTCCGCTGTTATTGTTATACATTTAGCAAAACCGGCGGCGCTTTCTGGTTTCAGGAAGCGCCGCCGGTTTTTAACAGTCTCTCAGCCTAGTTGCCGAAGTATATCAGCCCTTCAGCGCGGCCTCGATCGCCGCAAGCTCATCTTCGGCGAATACGGTCTTCTCCGCTGCCTTAACGTTCTCTACGATCTGAGCGGGGCGGCTTGCGCCGATCAGCGCGGACGTAACACGCTCGTCGCGAAGGACCCAGGAGAGCGACATCTGCGCCAGGCTCTGGCCGCGGCCCGATGCCACCTCATTCAGCTTCTTCAGCTTCTCGAGCAGTTCCGGAGTCACTGCGCCTTCCTGTAGGAAGCTGTTCTCCTGCTTGGCGCGCGAATCCTCAGGTATGCCGTTCAAGTACTTATTGGTCAGCAAACCTTGCGACAGCGGACAGAATGCGATCACGCCAAGTCCGGTGTCTCCCGTTGCGTTGAGCAGATCGGGCTCGATCCATCGGTTCAGGATGGAATAGCTCGGCTGGTGGATAACGGGCTTCACGAAGCCGTTGGCCTCGCAGATCTCGTTCACGCGCCGGGTCTGCTCCGCGGAGTACGACGAGATGCCGGCATAGATCGCCTTGCCCTGGCGCACGGCCGTGTCGAGAGCGCCCAATGTCTCTTCCAGCGGCGTGTCCGGATCGAAACGGTGGGAATAGAAGATGTCGACATAGTCCAGCTGCAGCCGCTTCAGTGACTGATCCAGCGACGCCAGCATATACTTGCGGCTCCCCCACTCGCCGTAGGGCCCCGGCCACATGTAATAGCCGGCCTTGGTCGAGATGATAAGCTCATCCCGGTAGGCCTGGAAGTTCTCTTTCAGGATCCGGCCCACACGGGTCTCGGCAGCGCCCGCCGCCGGACCATAGTTGTTGGCAAGGTCGAAGTGAGTGATGCCGTTATCGAACGACGCGAAAAGCATTGCCTTCGCGTTTTCATGAAGCGACGTCTCATCCTGGTGGTGACCGGCGTCGGTACCCGGATCGCCGAAATTATGCCAGCATCCGATCGAGATCAGGGGCAACCGCAGTCCTGAGCGGCCGCTACGCCGGAACCATCCCGGCGTATTCTTATAGCGCGTATCCGATGCCTCGTAGTTGTCGGTAGTGGTCATGAGATGAAATCCTCAATGCTGAGCGTTTATCAGCTTTTAAACGGTCGCAAGCACATTCGCTCTTGCAGAAGCGCTTCCGCCGTACACTATTTACGCCATTGAGGGCTCTTTACCTCCACAAACTGCGCAAGATCTTTGCTAAATTGCGCAATACCACCTATCTTGCAAGGCGATCATCAACCTGCGTTTCCGGCGGCGGCCTAATGATCGCCTTGTCTCGAAGCAGAACCACTCAGACATGGAGGTGCCCCATGCCTGAGTGCGAGGATCCGACTTAAGGAGTTTGGAACGCCCACTGCTGATTATTGCCGCCATTCGATGTATAAACATCGATTGCGCCGCCGTTGCCGGTGCTGTTGCCGTACACATCCAGCGCCAGGCCGGAGTTATAGGATGGGCTCAGCCGGTAGTAGCCACCGCTGGTGGCCGTAACCGTCCACTTCTGGTTGCTGCCGTTGTTCGAAGACCAGAGATCGACAAGCGTGCCTGAGCCGCCAGTGTTGGTGACATCGAGAACCTTGTTGGCGTTGACATTGGTGACGCTGTACTGCCCGTTTCCGAGGTAGCTGACATTCCATCGCTGGTTGTTGCCGCCACTGTAAGACCACTGATCTACAGTCGCGCCATCACTGGTTCCCCAGTTGTAGGCCTCAAGCGCCAGCCCACTGTTACGGTTGACGATCTTATACGTGCCGTTGGCGATTGTCTGACTGCCCCCGGAATTAAAGATGGATGCCGGCTGCGCCGAATTGGAGATGCTGTACGACGTGTTGTAGAAGACCGTATTGCCCCAGGCTGTCGTGGTATTCCAAGAGGTCATAGATGGACGCACCGTTCGCGACATAGGAGATCGGCGTTCCCTTCCAGGTATTGGTGTTATGCGAGAGGGAGTCATCGGGACACTGAAAAACCTTATACGTTTTTACATAAGGTGAGATCTCTACTGGCCAGACCGGCGCAGTCCCCGTCCAGGTAGCGAAGGCAATCGGGAAGTTCTCGTCGTTGTCCTGAACGTACTGCATGACTGCCAGGCCCAACTGCTTCATATTAGAGGAGCAGGATGTTTGGCGGGCCTTCTCGCGAACAGTGGCGAAAACAGGGAATAAGATTGCGGCAAGAATCGCGATTATTGCTATAACTACGAGCAATTCAATCAATGTAAATCCGGATTTTGTCTGCTTCATGATGTTTCTCCGATGGACTATTCTGGTCTTACTTTCAATATCGATTTTCTGAAAATTATACGCCGAAGACCTGACGGCGAAAAGAGATAGTAAATGTGACTTTCAGATGAATGATGTTTGTATCGCCTCCTCATTCGTATTCAGAGTATATCATGGTGAGATGAAATAGTCAATGATTTTATATATCATTTTTCAGAATACATACAAGTGCCATAGGTTAATTTTACATGAAAATCCAAGTAAAATCATCGTTACTGCAGTATCGTATGTGATTTCACCAGCTTAGGCCTGGGAAGAATGGCTTTCTCTGCGTCAACTTATGAATACCGATGCGTACCTGGGCCAAACTCATAATCAGGATCTATCTGAACAGGCTGGCCACAGCTATACAGTAATCGACGAGCGCAGCTTTCCTAACGCTAGCCATTCCTGCAAAGTATGCTACTGTGTTTAACGCATAATTGATGGAAACGACCTATAAATGGTCTATAATATCTTAGGAAGGATTACGATCCGCGAGTCACTGTAACGTCCTTTTACAGCTGCGGGATCGTTACTTCACAAAGTCACCAACAGAGTAATGAATCTGTACGAAAAGCGCAAATTGAAGTGAGATACCCTTGGATATCGTTGAAGTAAAAGCTGTGAGGTCGCGCGCTAAAGCTGACAATTCGGAACAGACAAAGCCGCTCTACCGCCGAATAACGGATGCGTTGCGGGAACGGATCGCAACGGGAGTTTGGGCTGAAGGCGATGCCCTGCCATCGCGCCGCGCACTGGCGCAGGAGCTTGGCACGACCCACATCACGATCGACAAAGCGATCGGCCAGCTTGTGAAAGAGGGACTGCTGTCGGCGACAGTCGGCAGCGGCACCTATGTAAAGGGCCCCGGCCGCGCGGAAACTGCGGAAGCATTGCCACGATCGGCGCGGCGGCGTATCGGAGTCGTCCTTGGAACGCACACGTTCTTTAACAACGACACTTCAAGAGCCAAACAAACCCCCTATTTCAGCGAAGTTCTTCGCGGCATTCAGGATGCATTCTTCGGCAAAGATGTCGATGTGAACTACATCGGGATGGCGCGCGGCGATTACGACAGCCTTCTCGCCCAGGATTTCGGCGGCCTGGTTATTGTGGCTCCGACCCTCGTCGATTTCGCGGATATAAAGCTCCTCTCCACAAAGTGCAAGCTGGTGGCAATCGGCCTTTCCTCCGATGTTATGCCCGGTGATGATAAGCTCCCTGCAGTCGATACGGATAACTATCGGGGCGGATACGATGCCGTGCGCCATCTTCTCGACCTCGGTCATACTCATATTGGCCTGATCAACCTATCTCTTCATCAGGCCAATATGTACGACAGGTATCGAGGCTACATCGCGGCACTGGCTGAGGCTGGAGCATGCATCGCGCCGGAACATCTGCTCATCTATCCGAACTATGGCAACACATCCCATGCAATGATGATCGAGCGATGGTTGACGAAGCTGCACGAGGAAGGCAAGCTCCCGACTGCCATCTTCTCCTGCGATCAGGCTATGACGGAATCCGTCATGGACGCCCTGGGAAAACTGAGCATCGCCATTCCTCAGCAGATGTCTCTTGTGGGATACGACGACACCGTGCGTTTTGAATATAACACACCATCGATCACGGTCGTCAGGCAGCCGCTTTACGAAACCGGACGGCGCGCTGCCGAACGGCTTCTGGAATCTCTGGCCCCCGACGCCCCCTCTCCGGAAGGCACCGACCACCTCCCGTGTGAACTCATTATCAGGCAGTCGACCATGCAGGTTTCGGCGCGATAAGTTCGCAAGCCGATCAAAAGCGATCATGCTGCTCAAGTACAGGCGGGCTGATGCAATGCATCAGCCCGCCGGATTCGTTCCGGCAGTCCTCATTTGAAGATCTCCTGAGCAAACAGATAGAGATCGTTCTTCCACACCGGGAAAGTATGCGCGCCGGAATCCACATGCCAGATGTGCGCGACCTTCTTCTCCTTGAGATAAGCATGGATTCCCTGGCTGATATTGATCAGCCCATCCTGGTCTCCACATGATATCCAGAGCAGTTTCAACTTTCGCGCAGCCTCTTGTGGATTGGGAACGAGCACCTCGGGCGATCGGGTATTTGGCGCAGATGAAAACCCTCCCACCCACGCAAAGGTATCGAGGTTGCCCAAACCGAAGTTCAGTGACTGACCACCGCCCATAGACAGGCCGGCAAGCGCTCGGTTCTCCGGCCCCGTCTTCGCAGAATAATGCGTCTCCATGAACGGGACGATATCCTTGATCAGGTCGAACTCGAAGTTCTCAAATGCCTTGAAGTGGCTGTAGATATTGCCCTCCGGCCGGTCGTTCACCTGAGCCCGTCCGTTAGGCATAACGACAACCATCGATACGATCTTCTTATCAGCATAGAGATTGTCCAGGATAACCTCCGGCGCGCCGTTATTCTCCCACTCCATCTCATCGCCGCCGATCCCATGCAAAAGGTACAGGACCGGGTACTTCTTGCCTCTATCATAGCCGGGAGGCGTATATACCAGCATATGGCGCTTCGTGCCGACCGTCGCCGAGTTATATTCGACCATCTCGATCTTGCCATGCTCGATGCCGTCGCGCTTTATGTCGTACCCTTCGGGAGCATGTGGGAACGCCGGTTTATCGTCCGGTCCCAGCACAATCGGGCCGGGAACGCGAGGATGCGGCTCATCGCCGGCTTTTTCCTGGAAAAGCAGCGGCGCAAACTCGTGTAGAGAACGGCGCCAGGTAAGCCATTCATGCGCCGTTCCAGGCGATTCATAGTAGACGTGCTTGATACCGGCCTTCTCAAGCGCCTCATGGTAGTGCTTGACACTCTCATACATCCGCTGGGGTTCGGCTGTTCCGATCCCGATCCAGACCAGATGCGCCTTCTTGTTGAACGCATCGGCATCGGCCATGACGCCATTGTGCGCGGTCTTCGGATCGAACCCTGCGCCGCCAAATCCCCCTCCGGCGCCACTGAAGCCGCCGATATAGGAGAACATATCGAGGTGGTTGAGCGTAATTTGAAAAGTCTGCATGCCGCCCATCGAGAGGCCCGCCATTGCCCGGTGATCACGATCGGGGATCGTCCGGTATGTCGAGTCGATCATTGGGATGAGGTCTTTGACCATCACCTCTTCGAACGCGCTGAACATGCGGCTGAAATCAGGCGGGATTGCCGCCACGGCAGGTTTGGCCATATCTGCAGGCGGACGCAAAGGCACAGCCGGCTCTCCCGGCTTCTGCGCATATCCCTGCTCCATAACGACGAGCATCGGCTTCGCCTTGCCGTCTGCGATCAGGTTATCCATGATAAAGCTCATACGCCCCTGGTTCGGCCAGCCGCGCTCGTCCTCCCCACCACCATGCTGTAGGTAGAGAACAGGATAGCGAGTATCGCGCCTGGTATCGTAACCGGGCGGCGTATAGACATAGATATGCCGCCATTCCTCGGTCGTCTTCGCCATATACCACCGCTCACGCACTTCGCCATATACCACCGCTCACGCACTTCGCGATATACCACCGCTCACGCACTTCGCCATGCGGAACATCCCGAGGCATATAATAGTCGACACCCTTCTCGGGAATCTCAATACCACTGCACTGCTTTCCCACCCCATAGAACGATTCACTCGCGGGATCGTTAACCTGAACACCATCGATTACAAGCCAGTAATAGTGGAAGCCGGGGACTTGAGGATCGGTCGTGGCGCTCCATGCCCCGTCATCGGTTCGGGTAGCTGGATAACGCTTGCCAAGATCGAACTCGACCTTATACGCATCCGGAGCTTGAATACGAAACGTGACACTCAGGTCGGGATTGATCTGAGGATACTTTGCTCCACGGACATTCGTGCTTGCGGGAATAGGACCAGCGGTGTCACCGGCCAGGGCAAGACCGCCGCCTGCGAGGGAGAGGGAGAACAAGAGGCTTGTCTGCAGCGGGAAATTCATCGTCGGTTAACCGTCCTCTCAGCGTGAGATCACGTCATATTTTCTATATAATCCAATATAATACCTATATTTATCCAATAATAAATGTGTAAACACCAATTATCGATCTATTTACAAACAGAGGTTACCATGCTAAAGTTGAGTCGCAAATGGCATCCTCTGCTGATTGCTAAAATTATTTTTGTTACATTTGCAATCTTTCAAAATCCCACATAGAAACTAAACTACAATCAGGAGCCCTCAATTGAATATTGTGCGCCTCTTAGGAATGGCACTAGCGATAGCCCCGGGCATCGCCTTCGCCGGCTCGGCATACGCACAGGGAGTAACCATGGAACGAACAGCAAATCTGGAGGGCGCCCCTCATCTCAGAATGCAGGGCGATGCGATGCAGATGGTCGTGGACGGCAAGCCGTTCTTGATGCTTGGCGGAGAGGTGTCGAACTCCAGTTCTTCGAGCCTTGAATACATGGACAAGATCTGGCCTCACATGAACGACCTGAATGCCAACACAGTCCTGACACCGGTATCATGGGAGCAGATCGAGCCAAAGGAAGGCGTGTTCGATTTTTCGCTTGTCGACGGCTTGATACAGAACGCCCGTAAACACAATCTGCGCCTCGTTTTGCTGTGGCTCGCGAGCTGGAAGAACGGGATGTCTAGCTACCAGCCGCTCTGGGTCAAACAAGATTACAAGAGGTTCCCTCGCGCAAGGCAGAAGGACGGCACGCCACGCGAAGTGCTGAGCACCCTCTCGGAGAACAACTGGACGGCAGACGGAAAAGCATTCGCCGCCTTGATGAAACACCTTCGCGCTTTCGACCAGCATGACCACACAGTGCTAATGGTGCAGGTCGAGAATGAAGTCGGCATCCTGGGCGATTCACGCGACCGCTCGGACATTGCAAATGCCGCCTACGCAGGGCAGGTTCCAAAGGAGCTGATGCAGCGCCTGGTAAAGATCGACACTGCCCTTGTTCCGGAGTTTCGAGAGAAGTGGCTGCAGGCCGGCAAGAAGTCGTCGGGGACCTGGGAAGAGGTATTCGGAACAGGACTTGGGACCGAAGAGATCTTCATGGCCTGGAACTATGCGCGCTTTGTGGATCACGTGGCAGCTGCAGGCAAGGCTGAATATCCCATTCCGTTATACGTCAACGCCTGGCTGAATGAAGCGGGATCAAAGCCGGGCGATTATCCCAGCGGATGTCCGGAATCACACCTGCTGGATGTATGGCAGATCGGCGCTCCGCATATCGACCTGCTCGCGCCCGACCTGTATGCATCGAACTTCCAGGAACGCTGCGAACTCTACACCCGGCGCGGTAACACGCTTTTTATCCCGGAAATGAACAGCGATGCCGGCGGCGCGCATAATATGTTCTATGCCATCGGCAAGCACAATGCTCTGGGCACATCGCCGTTCGGCATCGACCATACCCCGGCCGATGGCCCCGTCAGCAAAACATACGGCGTGCTGTCTCAAATCGCTCCGTACTTCCTGGAAAACCAGGGCAAAGGCCGGACAACAGGCTTCGTTATCGATGTGGACCATCCGAAGGTTGTGACAAAGATGGGCGATTACGATGTCGAGATATCGCTGGATTCCGTATTTGGCCGGACAGCCTCACTCGGTTACGGGGTAGTCATTCAAACCGGGCCGAATGAGTTTCTGGGCGCGGGCAGCGGGTTTCGCGTGGGCTTCAACCCGGTGACGCCCGGTCCCAAGTATGGCGGGATCGGCGCAGTAAAAGAGGGAACGTTCCAGAATGGCCAGTGGGTTCAGGGGAGATGGCTCAACGGCGATGAGACCGACCAGGGAAGCCACTGGCGCTTCTCCAGCTTCGGCACAGCCGTAGAAAAGTGTACAGTGTATCGATACGAGTGAAAATAAGCAAAGCCCGGCCGTTCAGTACGGCCGGGCTAACACCTTCGCAGGCTCCCCTCCCCACCCCCTCCCCGGAGGAGAGGGACTTTCAGATTAGGAAGCGTTTTCGATTACGGTTATTGCTTCTCTTAAGGTCCCTCTCCTTCGGGGAGGGATTTAGGGAGGGGAGCCTCACTTTTCCAGACAAATAGCAGCCCATAAAATCAGGCCAGCGGTGTGGCAAGCAGGACGGTCTGTGGCTGCTCGGTGCCGCAATGGATATCGCCGAAGCTAAGGTGGGCGACTCCTCCGCCACCGTCACACTTCATCACATCCGTAGCGCCTGCGGCGCGCAGCCGTGTTGCAAGGTTTGCCGCTGTCTCGTCCTGCACAAAACCAAACAGAAGCATTCCCGCAGCCGTGATGCCGATGGCGACTTGCTGCCCCTGGCGAAGCATCGACGGCGGGCAGTTCTCCCTCGGTCCGCTGAGCATAACTCCCCGTTCAAGAAGACGAGGCCCGGCCTGAATGACTGTCCAACCGTTTGCGGTGGCATCGGCGATCAAGCCTGCGTCGTCCGGAGCGGTAATCGGCGGCGTCAGTGATGGCGCCGCATCGGGCTTCAAAACAAGAGCGGTTCGCGGCTTATTCGGAGGCAGCGGAATAGCGGGCGTCACCCGCTGCCCCTGGCTGACCATCAACCCGACATACACGTTGCCGGGCATGGAGTAGTTGGTGTTTATTGCGAGAGATCCCTCAACTGGGATATATGGGTCACCCAAGGGCGCTTCAGCAGAAAAACTGCAGAGTGCTGGATCGGCCTGGATTATCGTTGCGCTTTCATCATTTTGAATGACGACAATAGCTGGCATCAGTTATCAATTCCTTCAGATCTAGAACAGCAAGTGGATCGATCGTACAGGAGATGCGTACATCTTATCGCCCCCCGATATAGTCATAGCAGATTAAACCCCTGGCGTTACACACGCAAATTCCATCAATTCACGTCAAATACAATTAATTCGCTTTCTAAGATAGCTCTAATTTCCAAGAACTACAATTCACTAGAGCAGATCTGCATTCTGTTTATTGCAAATTCCCGGCCAACCCTGGCCGGGAGTTTAGTACTAGCCTTCTCAACTTAAAGTACTTACCCAAATAAGATTAGTGAAAGCGCTTCGATAACGGAAATACTTGACACAGATTGCCGATTACTGTATGATTATACAAAATCAAAGCGCTTCGATTAACATATACTTGCCTGTAGCCGGCGAATTGTAACCATAGATTAACAGTAATCTATATTTCACTGCTAAAGGAAACAGACGACGAAGGCGCCGCATGCGCTGGGACCATCCCCGCCGCTTGCCGGCCGGCGTCGCGATTGCCCCATGAAGAACAAACATATCCGATCCCCTCGCCTGACGTGTCTCATTACGGTCTTCTGTATTGCAACGATAGCTTCTCCTGCGTCAGCGGATGTTACAGTTCACAAGATTGCAGAACCATTCGAGAGCGTCCCCTGGAAAGTATCCGACGACAATACGGCCGGCGGCGGCATCAAACTCTCCACGGATGTCCCCGCAGACCTTGCCGGGGCTTCGAAGAGCTCCCTCGATATCGAGCCAGCCTTCTCCGGCACTGGCTTCGAGTTCTTCAGGGCTGTTCCGGCGCAGCCGATCGTGATCCCGGGTGTCACAAAGCGGGTGTCTCTCTGGGTGCGCAACGAGCCGAAGTACGGATGGACGATGGTGTTTAAGGATGGCTGGGGCCGCACGGATATCGACGGCAGGAAGCTTGATTGGAATATTACCCAAGGCGGCGGTCCTGCGGGATGGAAGCATGTAACCTTCGACGTACCGGCCGATTGGGTGCAACCGCTCACCATTCAGGGTGTCCTTGCGCACAATTGGGAAAACCAGAGTGAGAAAGCAACCGGCCATCTGAATATTGACCAGCTGGAAGTGGACACGGATACGACAGATGTCGATCCGCAAACCGGTGTGCTCAAGACATGGAAAGCCCCGGCCGTTCTTCCTACCGGTCAGAAGGAACCGCCCAAGAACCCCATTACGCCTCTGCGGACGGTAAGCCTCAATGCAGCCGCGCTGCATAACGTGTTCTGCGGCGAGAAGCCTGCTTTCATGCTGACGGCGCAGAACTGGCGTGCGGCCCCTGCATCCGGCACGATTCAGTGGAAAATCTTCGGTCCGACCGGCGCGCTTGTCACAAGCGGATCGCAACCGTTGAATGTTGCCGACAATCTTGCCCTGACACTGCCCTTGAACACGCCGAAGTACGGAGTGTACAAGCTGGACACCGTCATCGCCTGGGCTGATGGCGAAAAGATTGCAGCATCGCAGCCGTATGCAGTTGTCCCGACACCCGTAACGCTCACAGATGCCGAGAAGAACGCATCGCCGTATGGCCTCAATGTCCTGAGCGCCCGTCAGCCCATGGTATCCACGTTCCGCAAGGCGGGGATCGTATGGTTCCGCGACTACGGCTTCAGCTATGAGTGGATGGTGCGCGCCCGCGGTAGCGGCAACTACGGCGGCTGGCCCTTCTATCCCAAGATCATGGCGGATTACGAAAGCAACGGCGCGCGTGTCCTCGCAAACTTCCAGACCGCCATCAAGGCTCCCGTGCCCGGAGCGCCTCCCGGCCCCACCCGCGAGTGGACCAGGGATATCGTGGGCATGCTGACTGCCTTTCCTTCCATCGCCGCCTATGAGCTGGACAACGAGTATGACCTGAACGGCGGCCATGTGGCGGCAGAAGAACCGATCGAGTGGAAGAACTACGGCCTCTACCATAAGAAGTTCGGCGACGTAGGCCACCTTCTTGGCGACGGTCAGTACCTGATGGTGGAGAATGGCCGGGCCGGAATGTGGCCGGAGCGTCTGCGCCGGATGGTAAAGACCGGCGACTTCGCATCGATCGATGTCGTCAACAGCCACCATTACGCCGGCACCGATGCGCCTGAGCTAAACTCCATCAACCACAATATGGGCTTTCTGGGCGACGAGCAGGTGATGTCCTTCTACGATCAGCTTCGCGCCGTAAAGCGGGCGGGCTCCAGCGACGGCAAACAACGCCAGCACTGGCTTACCGAGTTCGGCTGGGATACCAAAGCAGGCCCAATCGTCTCCCCCATCGAACAGGCTGCATATCTGGCGCGCGCCTACATGCTTTTATCTGCCGCAGGCACATCGAAAGGCTTCTGGTACTGGGACCTGGATTCGCCGGTCGCCAATCAGTTCTTCGACGGCTGCGGACTCTTCACATTCGACCAGAAGCCCAAGCTCGCCTACGCGGCGTATGCCGGCCTGACACAAATGCTGCCCAGGGCGCAGTATGTCGGCACGATCAGCGCGGGCGAAAATACCTGGGGCTACCTGTTCCGCAACGACGGCAAACTGGTGGCATCGCTATGGACCCTCGACGGCAAACCGGGACCGAAAGTCGACTTCGGCCAGGCCAAAGTCTATGACTGCTTTGCCAACCCGCTGGACAAGAGCGCGATCGAACTTGGCATCGAGCCGGTATATGCCGTGGGCGTGCCGGAAAACAGCCGCTGGGTCCGCCAGGCGCAATACTCGCTCGAAAGCCAGTACCTGGTTTCCATGACCGCCGGCGATACAGTAACTGCAGACGTCCAGTTAAAAAACACACGCAGCGCAGCGATCAGCGGCAAGGCGCACCTGGAACTACCGGCTGGCTGGACAGACGTCAGCGGCGACACGAGCATCGCAGCGCAGCCAGGACAGACGGCGGATATTCCCCTGAAGTTTCGCATCAACAATGACGAGCCGCTCGGGGAGAAGACGGTCAAGCTCGCCATCAGCGAGGGCGAACCGCTCACCACGATACCGGTGCGGGTGCAGATCCAGCGCCCCATTACCATGACGGCGCAGGCCCTGCGGGGAGAACCAGGCCTTACCGATGTCGGCATTCGCGTCACCAATCATTCAGCTCAGCCCCTCGACGGCACGCTGAAGCTGAACCTGCCCGCCTCCTGGAGCACCCCTACCCCAACAATTAATGTGGGTGTGCTCAAGGCAAAGGAGACGCGCGAGGTCACCGCCAAGGTGCAATGGACACCGGCCTGGAAAGACGGCGAAACGGCAACGGTGGAATACAAGAGCGCCGACGGCCGCTCGGTGCTGCAGCCGCTTATCCCCAGCCGCCTGACAATCCACAGCGCCTCCAATATCGTCATGGACGGCGATCTGAAAGATTGGCCCGCGAACACCAGGATCCCAGCCTGGGTCCTCGGCTCAACACTCGGCGATCCGAACGCGGCCGTCTATGCAGCCTGGTCAAGCAAGGGGTTGTACGTTGCCGCAGAGGTTCACGACTCAAAAGTGAGCGTCCCCGATCCCCGCAACTTCTGGACAGGAGACGTCCTCGAGGTATTCCTGGACACCCACGACAAGAAGACGCCCCGCAAGTACGAACCCGGCGACCACCAATTCTGGCTCGCGCCGCAAGTGGATCAGAAGCGCGTTTATGTGGGCCAGTGGAAGCGCAACGACGAGATCACGGAAACTCACTACGACATCCCCGGCATCCAGAGCTACGCGGTTCGGAAGGGGGACGGCTACATTATGGAATGCCTGATCCCCGCCTCGCTGCTCAAGGACTACAAGCCCGCCGCCGGGACACATCTCGGCCTTAACCTGAACCTGTTCGTAAAGGGCGCAAACCAGGACCGGGACGTCTACTGGTCCCTGCCCAAGTCCGAAAGCCCCGATCAGCCCGCGGGATGGGGAACGGTGACGCTGGGGGAGTGACCTCCTGACAAGCCTCTCCTCGGCCGGATGTTGTCCCGGCGGTTAAAACCGCGGCTACGTGCAGAATGCCTTCGGCATAAGTCCACCTTCGTGGACTCCTGTATGTGTCGCTTCGCGACGATTTTAATAAATCATCGCGAAGCGATACCTCAAGGAACCCACGCAGGTGGGTTTATCACCAGCGGTGATCTTCACGTAGGCGCGGTTTTAACCGCCGGCCGATTAGGAACCCACGCAGGTGGGTTTATCACCAGCGGTGATCTTCACGTAGGCACGGTTTTAACCGCCGGCCGATTAGGAACCTACGCAGGTGGGTTTGTCACCAACGGTGATCCCAACCTAGCCGCGGTTTCAACCGCCAGGAGGCGGCGTGAGGGAGAGACTTATTTCTCTTCTCCCGTCGGCGCGACCAAAAACTCCTCAACCATCGCCACAAAGAGCTCCGGCAATTTGCTCTCGTGGCCCCACGACATCGCCTCGCCCAGATACGCGCCATGTATGCCCGGCAATATCGCCAGGCGGCCATGGGGAAACAGCCGGTACATCTCAACCGCGTGTTCCGGCCGCACGACATCCTGATCACCGATCACGACAAACGCAGGGGCCTGGATCGATTTGAGGTCTTCGTCCTTCCAGTCCTTGAATGTCTGCATGCGATGGGCGTCCTTCTCGAACATAGCCTGAAGAGCTGCCGGATCGCTGTTTATCTTCCGGAACGTATCCTTATATATCTGCGGCATATCGCTGAACGTCGCGTTGTTCATCCCCTTCCAGAACCCATCTTGCATGCCGTCCCGCTTGTAGAATGCCGACGCCAGAATCAGCTTGCGCACCCTCTCCGGATGCCGGATCGCAACCTGCATTGCCGTATTTCCGCCGTTGCTGAAGCCCAGAATATCCGATCCGCTCACGTTCAGCTGTTTCAGCAATTCGGCGACGTCATCGGCATCTTGCACAAAGCTTTCGGGCGCGTTCCTGTCCGAAGTATGCCCATGCGCCTGCAGTTCCACGGCGATCACCCTGTGCGTTTTTGCGAACAGAGGCATAACTTTACTAAATGACGTCGAGATAGTCGATCCGCCGCCATGGATCAAAACGAGCGGCGGACCATCACCGTCGATCTCATAGTACATCTTGATGCCGTTCACATCGGCATACTTACCGGCAGTTTGAGCGTGCGATATACTGGCCGTCATGATCATTATCCAGGTTAAGAGGAGAACAATACCAGCAATTCTAGAAACAAAGCGCTGAAACGAAACTCGTAGTCTCCCCTCCCCAACCCCTCCCCGGAGGAGAGGGGCAAGAGAAAATGGAACGTAAGCGAATACATTTCCTAACTCTGACTCCCTCTCCTTCGGGGAGGGCTGGGGAGGGGAGACTGCGACTTGAATACTGCCCATTTAGTTCATCTCCAATGAGTTAACGAATTTATCCATGAGCATTTCGCTGCCCTGACGCCGGCTGACCGCCGCATCGGAATCGGTGAAGTAAACACCCTGCTCGGTAAAGATTGTCTTGCTGCCTGTGCCCTCGTCGAAGAACTCCACGGTGGCAAGCGAGACGGAGAGCAAAGTGTCGTTGACGTACATTCGATAGGAGTACACAATACGCTCATTCGGGATGATGTCCTGATAAGTGGCATAAAATCCCGACGTGTCGCCGTCACTGAACCGGCCGACCGCCACTTCGGAGCCGCCCACAGAGAAATCAAGCTCTCGCTTGACGATGGACCATCTCCCCGCAGGCCCTGCAAACCACTTCTCTTTCAATCTGATATCGGACCATGCCTGAAATGCTCTATCGCGGTTGGCGCGAAAAGTACGTTCGATTGTAAATGTGTCATGTGTGATAGGCTTTGTCATTTCGTCTCTTCTTCTCCGTCCAAGAGGTTTTCAAGTTGATCAAACAGTCTTGTCCAGGTGCGCTTACGATTGGTGATCCAGTCTTCGACCATAAGTAAAGGCTCCGGGTTGATAGATACCGTCCGCACCCTCCCCTCTTTGCGGCTGGTGACAATACCGGCAGCTTCCAGGATTTGCAGATGCAGCATCACGGCAGGCAGCGACATATTGAACGGCTCGGCCAGCTCCTTCACGGAAGCCTTCTTAACCGCAAGGCGCTCAATGATCTGGCGGCGGGTAGGGTCGGCAAGGGAGTGAAATACTCCGTCCAGGGATGAAGAATAGTTAAGCATATTCTTAACTATACCTGAGGATTTTGGGAATTGCAACTGGGAGGTGAAATGGCATCTCGCCCAATTATCTATGTGATCAAAGAACTGAAGGTGGCTGGTATACAGAGGTAGCATCTACCTGACAGAATGAAGTGAGTGGAAAACACAGGGAGGCACATATGGGCGCAACGGGGTGGCAGTATACGGTTCCATATCAGTCAGACATGCAGAAGGTTCTGGACGACCTGAAAGCGCAGGTGTTCGCGTCCGGAGAGTATGAGCACCCGGGATACGACGGCCCGGAATGGCTTGAAGACATGGGCTTCTTCGAAGCGGATCCGGATGAACGTGAAGCGATGATCGAAGAATATGGCATGAGTCCCATCAAACCGCTGCTCGACCGGGTTGGCGTCGACGGACTGCTGGACGCACTCAAAGAACTTGCCGACGCGCCGTTGACCTCCTTTGACGATCTGAATATTCTGATGTGCTTCTCGTCCAGCGGCACAGGGAGTATTCTTGATGTCTACGACCTTGCCGAGAAGAGCGGAGGCTATGGCCTCTATCCACTACCCGAAGAGCAACTCATCGAGTTGCTTGGCACGACCAGAGCCACCGAAGAGATGGTAGAGACGGGGGCATTTTCAGGTGGAACCGACAGTCTTTACAAACGCGGTGAGGGCTTTTACGTTGTGCTGTATGCGGGCGACAAGCCGGACAAGATATACATCCGGGGCTGCTCGGGAGACTAATCAAAATGAATGGCGATGAACTGACGGCCCGGAAGTCCCGCGCTGACAACGAGCGCATTGGCAAAGGCGCTATATCCTTGATGGCGGCTTGTGCCGGGACGAATCTCGGAGCTGTCGAGAGGCTTATCAATGAAGGCGCCGACGTCAATGCGGTTAACGAGTCCGCGGATACAGCACTCACACAAACGATCGCATATTGTCGTTATACGGATGAACAAAAAACAATTGGCCTACAGATCGTAAAGCTCCTGCTGGATCACGGGGCCGATATCAACCTCCGCAACCATGACCTGACCCCGGTCGGCCTGGCGACAGTCTATCGTCTGGCCGACATTCTCAAACTGCTGATCAGCCGGGGAGCAGATGTAAACCTGCCGAGTTCCGATGGCGAAACACCTCTCCTATTGGCAACCAGGCTACGCTCAGGCAAGAGAATTATCAAAATGCTGCAGAACGCCGGCGCTACAGGAGGAGCCGGTAATTCGACAGATTACACAAGAAAGCCGACATGGGGCGCAAAGGCTCCGAAAATCGTGCGTGAAGATGAATACGAGGATATGGCGGCAACGTACCAGTGCCTCGAAATTGCCCGCCTCAACGAGGTACTCAAGAAGAATGGCATCGCTGATGTGGCTCTTCGACGAACAATCTGTCGTGAATACATCTTCGAAAACGGCAGTTTCCTCGACAGTGGCTGGCTTATGTCCGGCGATCAGACCGTATGGCCTGAGCTATGCTTCGCGGCAAGGCATTCAAAAGGAGATGGTCCCATCCAGACTCTGAACGTTACCTCCGAGAGTTTCTCGTTTCACGAATATGCAGGAGGAGACATCACGTGGTATTTCGACGAACACGACGAGAGCGTAAATGAAATCGAACACGGCAATGTATAGGTACGCGAGCTTGGCCGGCGACATGATAGCGGCCAACCTTTAATACTTCATGTAAGTCTTTGCGCCATACCGTAATCGATTACGGTATGGCGCAAAGAGTGTTTCAAACGGACGTACAATTTATAACATTAGAAAGGGCGTCATCGCGGATAAACACTGTCAGGATGAAATGGCGAACGCTAAGCGCGTCTACTGAGACTTGAGAATCTCTTCGTTCCATATGGCTGTGCTTGGATCGGTGCCATAGGTATTGTATAGATGCCAGTCGCAGCTCACGTTGGTGGTGTAGAGATAGCCGGCGTGTTTGGCGGCAGCTCCGTTGTAAAGAGTATCCACAATCGATGTGCTGCCGACATTGGTAACGAGGTTGATGAAGCGCGAGGTTGGATAGTTCATGACCCAGGTTCCGCTGGGCGACCAGCTGGTGTAGCCGTTGAATGTGGTGCCGTTGGCGGTAAACGTGGTGTACGGGCCTTCAAAGATGACGTTCAGGTCGCAGGTGTTCATCCAGTTGGAGACATCGCCGATGCCGCCTGGATTGTTGATGACGATGGGAGATGTGGCGAGCTTGGGGTTATTCCAGCTTGGCATAGTCGTATGCACGAAGTTGTAAAGGTTGGTGTACCACGTTCCGTGCGTCGTTCCGCTGCCGTCGCCGGAGGTCGCGCTCCATCCCCATGCGACATCGTCGACAAAGAAGCCGTCAACCGTGAAGCCGTCGAGCAGGTACTGCGACATGTCGTTTTCAACCTGCCAAACAGGGCGATTTGTGAAAGCGGAATCGACGTAGCAGATCACCTTGATTCCATGGCTGTGCAGGGTGGCCGAGAGCGCCGTCCAAGTCCCAAGGCTCGGGCTCCAGCTCGTTGTCGGCAGGTAGCTGGTGTCTCCCGACACAAGGTTGCCGTTGTTGGGCGCGTTGATGATGACATACGGGACTTTGCCGGGGCCGGCGTTCTGTATCCAGGTAAAGATCGGATCGCCGGGAGACTCATAGGTAAATCCCATGGTCTTGGCGGCCTGAGCGCTTCCTGCGCTCATAAGTGAAGCGATAACGGCAATAGCTCCGGCGGCAGCTTTCGCGCTCGTTCTAAACGACACTGACGGGTATCTCATCGACTTCTCTCCTATAGTTCCTGTGTGACACGCAGTCTGCAATAATGGTTAGCTTTAACAGCATTTAGATCTAAAAATCACTCTCTTTCCATTCACCTAATCGTGAATAACAAAGTATTGAAAATCAGTTCCGGAAACGTTTCCGGAACTTAAGCAAGTATATCTGTTGACACATTTTATGTCAACAAAAAAGTTTGCAATGGGTCAGATCTTGTCCGTTACCTTCACCGTCTCGGCCGGCAGCTTTACGATGGCGTGTTTGCCCACGAAGCCGTAGTAGCGCTTCCAGTGGCCATTCTCCCATACCTCTTCCGCCTGCCAGATATAGCCGCTCGTAAGCTCGTCGATTTCCTGGTTCATTTCATGCGGATGATGTTTGCGAAGGTAGCGGACGTTATCATCATTCCTGCCGATCCAAGTCGCTGCAATCGGCGCAGCAGGAAGCGAAACAGTACGTGGATGCCCTGGGAGCGTAAAGATCGCGCGGCCGGCGGCGACATCCGTGGCTGTTGCCGGGCGCTTAAGGGGAGCGAAGATGATATGCGCCTTTGGGTCGGATACATCGGAGAAGTGATCCTGCCGTATCGGATCGTAGAGTATATGCGCGCCATAGCTTTTCAGAAACGCCTTGCATCGCGCAACAGCTGCATTGCGGCGTCCTATTGGCCAGTAAAGCTCGCACTCCGGCGCTCCGGCAATATTCCCGATCGCATTTGCCACTAAATCGCAAACACGGTATGACACAACCTTCCCGGCCCTCGGGACATATGGGTCTCCAGTCCTGGCATCGACCTGAGGCTGCCAGCAGAACGATGAAACTGGTTCGAACCACCCATCCTTGCCGCTTCTTATTCTTCCCGCACCAACCTGGATTTCAAGGTTTCTGAGCAGGAAATCCCGAAAGCCGGTCCGGCCTGTGAGCGGACTGTCAACGAGAGCATTCAGGTCATACATGATATCGGCGACAGGCTTCTTGCCGTGGATGAGCGCCCACGGCGAATTGGGAGGGCCGAACATCTGGCTGATGCTTGCGTCCACCGCGCCGTCATGCTTCACGAATGCCGGCTGAAACAGTAATGCAGCCGAGCCCTCACATATTTTCGGCGTTATGGTTCTGATCCAGGCGGCATAATCCGGGACAGCAGATGGATCGCGAAGCTCCATCCGCGTGAGGTAGAGGCTGATGATTGCGGCGATAGGCTGCGCCTTTCGCCCATTGCCGTCATCCGCTCCATGCTCCTGAAAGTACTGCGTATAACGGCGAAGCTCCGGCAGATGGTTCTTGCCGTCCCATGCGGCAAGGGCCAGAGCAAATGTGCCGTTGTCGATATTCTCGGTTTCGACAGCCCGTTTGACGAGCAGATCCGTAATGCTGGGGTTGGAGGCCTTGCGCAAGGATTCACCAAGCAGCACTTTGCTTGACCATGTCAGTGATACAGGATTGATATAGGCAGCGCCGCCCTCGAACTGAACATTGTCAGGCTGCACGATGTGCGCCGCTGCAATCTGCCACTGCTCCAGTGTGGAGGTATCGTCGAGCAATGTGTTGCGCCAGAGCTCGGGGCCGCTCAGTTTCTTGTGCTTCAGCCAGAATGATCGGATCGCTCCGGCAAGCTTGTGGCGTTCTGCCGGTGAACCTTCCGCATTGCCGGAAGCCTCGAATGTCGTCTGCAGTATGCCGCAAAGGGCTGTATAAGCGGCGCTGCGCACAGGGACAAAATAATATCCACGCCACGCCCCCCAGCCCACGGATCGTGTGAGGCGATTATCGTTCTCAAGAGCGTCAAGCAGAGGTTCGACAGCCATATCGCCCATACCGGCAAGTTCTTGAACGACGGGATCGGAAGCAAGGTCAGGGCCGCCCGGCAGCGACATTTGCGCGGCCGATACATCCTCAAGATCCGACATCAGGATTTTCAACCACCGGGCCTTCTCTGCCGCAGATCGATTGTCCTTATGCGGAGCGCTCACAGAACTGGAACCTGCCGCAATGAAGAGGATATCTTGAGCAGGCTTCGGATGCGGACGTGGAGCCTCCGGTATCCGGCGCGCCTCATCGTCCAACAAGGCCTTCAATGATTCGCCGTTTTGGCTGTGCCACGGCGTTGCAAACGCTGACTCTCCCCGCTTCGCCAACTTGCTCGTGATTCCAGGCAATACAGTCTGTAAGGCAGCGGCGCTCTCAACGGCGATTTTGTGCTCGCCGATCATATGCGCCCGGACAGCACGATCGTACAAAGACCATGTCCAATCTTCCGACAACTGAAAATAGGGCGAGATGACACCGGCATATTGTGAGGGTATATCGGCAGGCGGACCGGCCGCCCATGCTTTCCAATACAATCCGGCTAATTTGGCATGCCCCGTTCGCAGCAGGAAGCAGACTTTGATGGGGAACATCGACGAATATGAAACAGCATCGGCTTCAGAAAACGGTAGTGAGGGGTAATGCATGATCGCGGCATTGGCATCGGAAATCGATCGCATATCATGCTCGATATCCGCTGTCACGTCCGCCGGCCCGCCAACATATAACACCTTGTAGACGAGGCCGTTCCAGCACACCGCAAACCTGGATTTTGAAGCCGTGTTTGCCGGCAGCACCCAGGCGTGGGTCGTGACAACTTCCGAAACAGAGCCCTGTGACCCTCCAACACGGACTTTGACGACGCGATAATCGCACCCGCGCGGATCTGCCAGCCCTTGCGAAAAGAGCGTGTTGGTATCCTCAACGAGATGCTTCGGGAGATTGCCGGCAGGCGGATTCCATGGAGCGTTCTGCCTGGGTGGCGCAGGCAATATCGGCTCATTTGCCACACGGACAGAGTGAACTGACGGCGCAAGCAATATAAGCAATGCGGGGAAAAATACGGTTAGATTGAGCATCATAGTGATTTCAAATGCCATGTGAGCTGAATGGTGACAGGAGGTTAAATAACCCACAAGGTCCAAAGAGGCAGGCGGTTGAAACCGCGCCTAGAGAGTACAACCGTGCCCGGAGGGGCACAAAGAATGGGCCAAAAGCCCATAACTCGTAGTCCGCGAAGGCGGACATGTGTACTCTCTAGCCCGCGGCTTTAGCCGCCAGGCAAATCAACCGCCAGGCCCTCTTAACCGAAACCTATGAAAGCTATGATGCTGCTATTGGACTAATGCTTCACATCAGCGAACCAAAACAAAGGAGATAGATCGATTGAGGAACTGCGCGCCGCAGATGGACTGCGGCGGCGCGCCTGCTGAAGAAGAGCCCGGGCTAATGGGGCTGGCCCGGGCGAGTGGAGGAGAGAACTTTAATCAGTTTTTGCTTGCCATCTGGGGCGTGGAGAGCATGGCGAGATAGCTGTCTTTAGCGTCGGAGTATGCATACCATACATTGCCCGTTTCCGGGTCGATGGCGAGTGTGTGCGCGCTTGCGGGAACGGCGATGTCGGCAATGTTTGTCAGGCCGGTCTTCTTAACCTGCACCACGGAGATAAAGCCCTTGCAGGCACAGTAGGCGCGCTTGCTCTTCGGATCGAAGGCGATCTGGTCTACACCGGATTTGATATCGCAGTTGAAGACGGGCTGTCCCGATGTCCGGTCAATGGCAACCAGCTTGCCGTTCTTGCCGGCGGTAAGCACCCAGTTGCGCTTGGCGACAACGGCGAGGCCGTGCGGCGACGTGGCCGGAGCTGTGGGCCATGTTGACACCACTTTGTTCGTGGTCGTATCGATTACCTGCAGCGTGTTGGCAGTCTTGATATTCTGATACAGCATGTGATTGGCGCTGTCGTACTCGGCGAACTCGGGCGCTTCGCCGATTGTGACGCTGCCGGTGATCTTCTCGGACTTTCCGTCGATCACCCAGACTTCTGTGCCGTCATCATGGTCCGCGTAGACCGAACCGTTGTCGGCATCGAAGAGGACCTGATCGGCGGGTCCGTTCAGGGCGATCTCGTTCTTCTTGGTCAGACTGTCCCGGTCGATGATGACGATCTTCTGACCACCGCCGCCGCAAAAGTACTTATTGTTCACGGTGTCGACTGCGACGCCGTTGCACGCGACACCTGTATCGACCGACTGAACGGTATTCGTTTTCAGGTCCAGAATCGCAATCGAGTTGGTATGGGGATGCGCCGCAATGATGCGATGCTTGCCGGTATCGACAGTCATCCAATCGAAGCTGCCTGCGCCGCCGGGAACGGTAATCGGGGCAGTGACGGTGACCTGAGCAGAAGGGGCATCAGCCGCGCGCGTCGCGATGGACGCGGAGGCAAGCATTGCCGGAACGAGAAGGAGAAGCGCTGTTGTTTTCTTCATAAATATCCTATCTCCTGTTGGAGATTTGTGGTGTTTGTGTTAAAGGCCGCCGGCCGCTTTTCGCTGTTCACGCCGCGCTTGAGACTGTATCCAAACAGCTTTGATCTTGGGATCTTTCGGCGTGTCGTCGTGAGAGCATCCGGCCAGCAGAAGGGGATACAGAACGAGGATAACCATCGTCCAGATCAGCCGTCGCATCGGTGTGCGCATCGTGGTTTCAGTCCCTGAACTGACTTTGGGGCAGCAAAGAATCGCTGCCCCAAAGATTAGGAGTAGGAGTCGCCAGCCTACGGCAGATATGTCCCGCCAGCGTACAGCCCTTGGACGTCGTTGTAGCAGTTCTGGCCTGTCTTCGTATCGAGCAGGCCACTTGCCGGATCGGCATCCGCGCACCACTTGAGGGCGTCCTTCGGATCCTTCGGCAGCTCAACAATACCGTAGCCGTTGTACGTCGTGTTCCAGACCGCCATTCGGATGAACTTCACATGGCCGTCGGCGAAGCAGAAGTTGAACTGACCATCGTGCCGCAGTGTCGATGTGCTGGTATTCTTGCCGACAATATTGTCCGCGGCGACGGAATAGCCGGGGTTGTCATCGGTGTCACCGTAGGCCACCAGGTTAGCGGGGCTGTCGAGCCGGGCCAGGCTGCGTCCGGGCCGCAATCCATCCGGTGTCTGCGCTTCGATCATGCCCGTGCCGCCGTCGCTGAGGATGCCGTCATTGTAGCCATAGCCAAAGCAGACACCAGTGGTGTTCCAGTTGTCGTAGCATTTATTCGGATCCGGACCGACCGACTTGCCGCTTCCGTTACCGACTGGATTGAAGCGAGTAGTTCGATCCGGGCAAAGGTACAGGTTCTGGCTCTTGATGTATGTCTGAAGCGGCAGCTGCCACTTCGGCGTGATGCCGGAGCCATCAATGCCGCCCGGGATCTTCGTTACCTGCATGTGGGATGTCGTCTCATCCCAATCCTGCGTATACTGCACCAGAGCCAAGCCGATCTGTTTGAGGTTGCTGGCGCAGCTGGTCTGCCGCGCCTTCTCTCGAACTTTGGCGAAGACCGGGAAGAGAATCGCAGCGAGAATCGCTATGATAGCTATAACTACGAGTAGCTCAATCAAAGTAAAAGCCTGACGGCTTGATTTATTCATGATTTATGATCTCCTGCATATGTCAATTATGACACTTCATGATGGCCTCGCAAGGCGAGATTGCTTTGCGAGGCTTTGCGTTATTAAGTTGTTACCTTAATATAATCGGTAAGGCCTTTTAGTCGCCGTTTCGTTGATATCCGCTTGAGTTGCAGGAACCTGGATCGTCCCAGGCCCAGTCGGGACCGTCGCAGCCCTTATAGTAGCCATTGCTGGAACCCGGAGTTCCAGGCCCACCTGCCGACTTGGTTCCTAGAATAAATTTGACGTGCCCGTCTGCATAGCCGATCGACGCGCCGTTGGGATGCCATACGCGGTCATCATCCTGATCGAACGGCGGATTGAAATCACGCATCATACGAGTTTCGGACGGTCTGGAGAAGTAAGAGAGCGTTATCACGCCCGGTCCGGGCGCGCTGCAGGAATCTCCGGCAGCCGGAGCATAGCCAAAGCCGTTATTGGTGTACGTGCCACCGCCGCCGCATTCGCCTGTATTCGGCGAATAGCCGGTAATTGTGTTACCGGCCGGCAACGGGTTTGAGAAATTCTCGTGGGTGAACTTGTAGGATGAACCGTAGACATCTCGATATGAAGCGCTGGAGATACCGCTCCCATCGGCAAGAACTGCCGGCACAGGATCAGGATTCGCGCCGGTGAGCTCGAAGCCGCCGTCATCCGGGCACTTGAACAGGTCGGCGCTCTTGATATACGGCATGATCTCAGCATGGACGCCCGCCTGCGGCACGTTTGCAAGTTTGCTGGTTAAAGGACCGATTTGATATTTCTGTTTGTATGCGATCGGCATGGCCTCGTCGTTATCCTGAGCGTACTGCAGGACTCCAAGGCCGAATTGCTTCAGATTCGATGTACAGGTGATCTGGCGAGCCTTCTCACGAACCTGGGCGAATACTGGAAATAGAATAGCAGCGAGAATCGCTATTATTGCTATAACTACTAGTAATTCAATAAGCGTAAAGGCTTTCTGGCTGGGTTGGGTCATTTTAGTCTGGTCTTTCGGATTTAGGTGCCGTTTAAAGCGCCGGCAGAGCGATATTGCGCTCGACCGGCGCTTAGACACTATGCTTTTGTAACTTGAATGTGATCGACTTCGCTGCCGTTTTCATCAACCTGGCTCAAGGTAAGAGTGCCGCCGTTCACATCGATGACGGTCAGCGAGTGCGCCTTCGACACGAACTTGGCTACGTAGGCAACATGGTTGTCGTCGGCATGTCGCCATTTTTCGGGGGATTCGTCGAAATCGGGATCGTAAAGTTCCTTGCCCCCTGCCCCGGTCGTAATGTAGATGATGCCGTCGGGCTTCGTCTTCGTTTTGCCGTCAAACGTGTTGTCGACCGTGAACTCACCGGGAACGCGGTGATCAACGGGATGAGCGACAAGGGGGCCGGTTGGCTTGAACCGAAGAGGCTGCGTCCTCTGATAAGTGTGCTCGTGTCCATGAAGGCACATGTCAACGCCATGAGCCTCGAAGATGGGCGACAGGACACGCATCCTCTGTTCCTCGTAATGCTTGTCCCCGGCATTGAACGATGGATGATGGAACACCACGATCTTCCAGGGAGCGTCTGTCGATTTGAGGTCGGCAGCAATCCAATCATGCAGCCCGGCATCGGTCGTGTCGACATAGACGTTCGAGTCGAGACACAGGAAGTGGACATCGCCGTAGTCGAAGGAATAATTCGCCATCCGCGGAAAGCGCGCTCCGGCGCAGTCCTTGAATACGCCGACCACCGCGGCATCTCCCTTTGTCACCGTCGGGCTGGCAGGACTTTTAGGTCCGTTCAGCGGCAGGTGCATCGCCGTATAATATGCCAGCGAGTCCGGTTCTTTATCGAAGTCCGCATATGGATTGTGCTGTTCGTCTTTGTGGGCGACATCGTGATTTGCCATGACCGTATAGAACGGCATGGAGCACAGCAGGGGCGCCCCCACTGTAACGTCGGGCTTTTCGGCGTTGTAGATCGGATAGAAATACTTGACATACTCGCTGTCCAGCCCCTTCTCGTAAACGTTGTCGCCCGTGTTCATGATGAAGTCGGGATGCGCCTGATAGGCATAAAACGCGACGGCGCGCTGCCCCGGATCACCGTAGGCATTGTCGCCAAACGCCACAAACCGAACAGCCTCTCCACGCTTCCTGCGTGTGGTAAGGTAGCCCTCGGCAATGGTTTTCGCGCCGGATCTTAAGCGGTAGTAGTATCGGCTGCTCAGCTTTAACGAAGAGAGATCAGCCGCGTAATTGTAACGCCGATCGGCGTCCAGCGGGCCATGCCGCCGCTCAGTCCGCGCAATCTTTGCGCTCTTCCCATACGTTTTGCTCGGACCGTATTCCAGCGTAAAGTCTGCGGCCTGCGCTTCCGTTTGCCAAGCGATAACCATGGCTTCGTGGCCATCTTTCAGGAGGCTGGAATCGCCCGGCTGGACATAGGGCAGAGCCGTAAACTTGGGCAGATCCGCCTCGGGCGCGGCAAAGATGCCGGGTCCTATGGGGAGCAGCGCAAGGAATGTGATACCGCCGGCAGAGCGGAGAAATTGTCGCCGTGTGATTTCTGGCATATCGTTCTCAATGATTTGCTACGGCCGGTAACTCCGCCGTAAGGTTGTAGTTAGTTTACCGGAACGCAAGCTAAGCGGTAGTTAACACAGATTTAACTTCTCGTTAAATATTTCGGAGGGATTTAATAAATTAAGACAGCATTGTTAAGCTTTGCGTTTGCCGGAATTCGCCAAAGAAATCCAATCAAATGAGATGGGAATTGTCCACATATTACCTATCAGATGTACCATGCAATACGGTCATAAATTAGAGCAAGATAAAACGAACCTTAGAGGAGGATTAAAGGGGAACCTCTCCCTCAAGCGCTGTCGCGCTTGGGGGAGAGGATTCGGAGACGCTGCAGGCTTACTGCGGCAGCGTAACTATAAATCGGCTGCCTTTGTCGATTTCGCTTTCGGCAGTCAATTCGCCGTTGTGCGCAACGGCGATTTCCCGGGCGATCGCAAGGCCGAGTCCTGTGCCTTCGCTGCTGCGGGAGCGATCTGCGCGCCAGAAGCGGTCGAATACATGCGGGAGATCTTCCTGCGAAATGCCGATGCCGGTATCCTCCACCGTGATAACCGCCATATCGGCCTGTTCTGGCAGCATACTTTCGGCAGAGTTCAGGGCCACTACGATCCGTCCCCCTGCAGTGGTGTACTTGAGAGCGTTATGCACGAGGTTGTAGACCAGTTCGTAGAGAAGATCCGCATTGCCCTCCACGTAGACAGGCGGGCCGGCATTCGGGATGTACTTCAGCGCAATCGCCTTTTCGTCGGCGAGAGCGCCGAAGTACTCCCGGACGCTGTCGCAGATTTGGCCTAGATCGACCTTTTCGCTGCCGGACATCAAACCAACCTGACCGGCGTCACGTCCCACAAGGAAGGTCAGCCCCTCCACGATGCGTGTCAGCCGCGCGGCTTCTTCGGAGGCGCTCAGCAGAGTTGCGCGATACGAATCGCCGTCACGGGGGCGCGATAGCGACAGATCTATCTCGGCGCGCAAAATCGAGAGGGGCGTCCGCAGCTCATGGGAAGCGTCGGCGACAAACCGCTGCTGCACCTCCATAAACTGCTGCTTAACGGCAATCGCCCCTTTGATCCGGCGCATCATGCCGTTCAGAGTTGTCACAAGTCTTGCCACCTCGCCATCGGTTTCCCGCGGCGAAGTCACCAGAGTGTCGGGTAGCGCCGCTGCATCGAGGCGCTCGACCTCGGCAACGATCCGGTCGATTGAGCCAAGGGTGCGCCCCACAAGCACCCATCCGCCGAGGAACGACACAATCAGCACCAGGGGAACTCCGAACAGGAACACCATGGCAAGCCGGCGCAAATCAATGGCATCGTAATCCCACGGAACGGCAACTTCCACAAGCGCCTGATGGACACCGACCGTGATGGGGACGGCGTATGCCCGATACTGCGATCCTGTCTCAGTATCCATAAATGCGAAGCGCCCGCCGGAAGAAGCGCTCTCGTGGAACGTCCCCGTAAGCGAAGCGCCCAGGTCGGGCTTATCAGACAGGGATGTGGAGCTTACGACAAAGGAAGGAAGATCGGTCACGATGACACGGGAGTAGACGGTGTTGAAGAGGAGCAGGTCGCCGTCATGCGATCCGTAGATTGATCTGGGAGCGACAATCCGGTCCGCGGCTGGAGAGCGCTTACGGTACGTCAACGCATCCAGGATATCTTCGGGATCGGGAGGATTATCTTTCTGGCTAATCGTGTTCGCAGCGATGCGATGCGCCTCGTGGAGCAGGAAGCTGTCCGTCTGATCCAGAAGCGTTCGCCGCGCGCCGAACAGGACGAGCATCGACGCCACAATGAGGATGATCGCCAGCACTCCCGTATACCAGGCAGTCAGCCGGAATCGCAGCGATCCGCGAAGCGGCGCTTTTCCTGGCCGGGCAAAGGCGGATTTGTTCACTTTGTAGCGTCCAGACGGTATCCGACACCGCGCACGGTATGGATAAGTTTGACGCTGTGGCCCCGGTCGACTTTGTTGCGGAGGTAGTTGATGTACACATCGACGACGTTGGAATCGCCCTCGAAATCCACGTTCCACACACGCTCAATAATCATCGAACGGGTAACGACTTTGCCGCTGTACCGCAGAAGGACCTCAAGGAGGGCGAACTCTCTGACGGTAAGTATGATCTCACGACTTCCACGGCGCACCCGGCGAGTCGCCGGGTTGAGCACGAGATCAGCAATAGTCAGGTAGGGAGACGCTCCTGACTGGCCTCGCCGAAGCAGAGCCCGCGAACGAGCAAGCAGTTCGCCGAATGCGAAGGGCTTCGTGAGGTAATCATCCGCGCCGGCATCAAGCCCGGCAATCCTGTCGTCCACAGAGGCGCGAGCCGTCAGCATCAGGATCGGCGCTTTGTTCCCAAGAGCGCGAAGCGTCTCGCAAACCAGCCGCCCATCACGCTTCGGAAGCAGCCAGTCCAGGATAATCAGGTCAAAGTCTTCGCTGCTCGCCAGCGCAAGGCCGGTATCGCCGTCAAGAGCAACCTCCGTGCGATACCCCTCTTCTTCCAGTGACCGCCGCGCCAATTCCGCCAGCTTCACCTCATCCTCAATAACCAGAACACGCACACTGCCTCCCCAGATCGATGCATTCATCGAACCTGTTACTACATTGCAGAAAAGTTCCGGATTCGTCTCACCGGCGCTGCCCGCCGAGAAGTATACCGCGCCATGACGAAGAGAGAGATTAGACGCTTCTGTGGATTCCTGGCTTAGAGCTCCGATCAAAAGTAGCGCTTGCGTGATTTTTGTTGATGAGATCTACCCACCTCGGAACGCCATATAAATGGGCATCTCGCGGAAATCGCCGGGCAATTGGGAGCGAATCGCTTTGGCGGCGGCCTGTGCCGTGCGGCCCATAATTGGAAACAGGTTGTGTTCTTCGCTTACCTGGGCAAAGCCGTCGAGGCGTGAGAGAACCTGCTGCGCGGGGCGGAAGTCGCCAAGCTTGGCGCCCTTGTTTATGGCCCAATCCAGCCATCCCTGTCCAAGAAAACCCATGCCGGCATCGGCGCAGCCTGCCGCTATCTGCTGATAGAAAAGGCGATCGTCCGCAGCTTCCGGGCAGCCCTTAACCAGTTCGGAGCGATACGCCGTGTCCAGCTTTTCGATCAGCCACCCAGGCGTCCGGTTGGCGCACCAGCAGGTAGGCCAGATCGCCCTCGGGTAACGCATGTCGACAGCCGCATTTGCCATTCCGGAGAACTCGAAGTCGAGGAGGGTCATGCGCCCGTCGATCCAAAGGACATTATCGGGGCATGGATCGTTGTGCGAGTACACACGAAATGGGCTGTCGCCGCGGTAAACCGTTACGAACTCTTCGATCTCATCCAAAAATCCCGCCGGTATGTCGAGGCCAAGCAACGCCAACCCTTTGGGCTGATTCTCTTGGTGCCAGCGGATATGGTGCTCTAGCGGCTGCGTATTCTGAGGCCCAAGTGCGCTGCGGATCGCATCGTAGCGCTCCTGCTTTCCGCAGCTCACGGCATGCACACGGCCAAGGGTAGAGAACAGGGCAAGCATACATTCCTCGGCGGCAATTGGATCGTTGCCGAGAAGATAGTGGTCCAGGCCTTTGCCGGCCCCGAGATCGTGCATGACGATCAGTCCCGCGGTACGATCTCCGGCAATAAACCTGGGAATGGGGATATCCGGGGCGTCACCGAAACACTCAGAGAGGAACTGAAGGCCGGCCCAATCGTTGAAGAGACGAACTGATGCGCCATCCGAGGCATCCGGATCGTACTTCTCGCCGTCGCCCGCAATGGCATGTTTTACGACAACGGACGCCGGAGCGCCGTCCCCACCCTCGCTGATCTGATAGCGGTTGACGTGCGAACGATTGCTGCCTCCCAGGGATTGGCCGTTCTCCAGCCGAACGGGGCTGCCCCAGGTTTCGGACAGCAGCTTTTCCGCAAGTTGTTGTGTTTCCATACAGGGACGATGCCTCTCCGACTCAAGCCGGTCATGGGAAATTTCGGATGGTGAATGAGACTTGCGCAGCCTCATTCACCGTCTCCCGGCATCGTTCACCTGCTCGTGCGATATCTCCTGCCTGTTTCACCGAAGACACAAATTGCCTGATCAGATAGAGCCTTGCCTTGACGAGCTTAGCCTCAGACTCAAGAAATCCTTTACATATATTAAGGATCAATGGTACACTAAACATATATACGGCATCCTGCCGGCCGATGATGCGTATTGACTAGACGACTAGAGACCCGCGCCGACGTTGCCGCGGGTCTTTTCACATTGGACAGCGCCCTGTTGCTTCTGGCGAAACGGCAGGACGAAGGATCAAAAGATTGTCTACATTCATCCGGCTCCTGAGTTATCTAAAGCCATATCGATGGCGCATTGCGCTTGGTTTCTTATTCCTTATCGGCTCGATCTGCCTGGAACTGACGCCCCCATTGATCTGGAAGAACATCGTCGATGTTGCCATTACGCACCGGGCCGTTAACCAGATATGGGGAGCTGTTATTGCCCTAACGGTCATACAGGCCGGTCAGGTGCTTCTCTCGGCGCTGCGCACAAAGCTGCTGGAATCGGTTGGACAGCACTTCGTGTATGACCTGCGCAATGCCCTGTACAACAAGCTTTCACACCAATCGCTCTCCTACTTCAACGATACCCGCACCGGCGACTTGATGAGCCGGATGTCGTCGGATGTCGATGCCGTTCAGGATGTCGTCATTCAGGGCACGGATTCCGTTGTCGCCAACTTCCTGCGCCTCGCCGGCGTTGCCGTTATCTTTTGCTCGCTCAACCTCAAGCTCGGGCTTGCGACTTTGCTTCCGATACTGATTGTCGGGGTGCTTCTCAAGCGCTTCAACGGCAAGATCAAAGGCATCTATCGGGCAGCCCGCGCAGGGCTGGGCGCCGTTAACGCCAAGCTGCAGGACAACCTCTCAGGCATCCGGGTCATTAAGGCCTTCGCTCGCGAAGACGCCGAGGAAGAGTCGTTCCAGGGCGTCTCCCACAAGTACCTTGAGGAGAATATCCGCGCCGTTCGCCTCAGGTCCACCTTCTTCCCATTCGTGCGCTGGATCGCCGGGTTCGGCAACACCATCACAATCGGCTACGGCGCGTGGCTTATCCTGCACAACCAGTTCACGGTTGGGGGCCTCGTTGCATACCGGGGATACGGACGATACTTCTTCGGCCCCATTGATGACCTCACACAGATCAACGACACGGTTCAGCGCGCCATTGCAGCGGGAAACCGGCTCTTTGAAGTCCTCGACGCCCCTGTCATGGTAACGGACAGCAAAGACGCCTTGGATATTCCTCCAATCGAAGGCGATATCAAGTTCGAACGCGTCGGGTTTCGATATCACGATGAAGGCCGGACGATCCTCAACAATCTCTCGTTCCATTTACAGCCTGGGCAAACAGCGGCTCTGGTGGGCGAATCCGGAACGGGCAAGAGCACCATCCTATCTCTCGTGTCGCGTTTCTGGGACCCCACGGAAGGCTGTATCCTCATAGATGGACATGACCTGAGAGATGTCACGCAGAAATCGCTGCGCAGTCAAATCGCATCCGTGCAGCAGGAGACATTCCTGTTTGCGGCATCGGTCATGGACAACATTCGCTATGCGCGCCCGGACGCAAGCCTGAAAGAGGTTGAAGCAGCCGCTCGCGCAGCAAACGCGCATGTGTTCATTCAGCAGCTGCCTGAGGGATACGAGACGATCGTCGGCGAGCGCGGCATCAAACTCTCCGGTGGTCAGCGGCAGCGCATATCCATTGCGAGAGCATTCCTCGCCAATCCCCGCATCCTGCTGCTCGATGAAGCGACATCGGCGGTCGAGCCGGAATCGGAGCAGATCATTCAGGAAGCCATCGAACGCCTGATGCAAGGCCGCACGACGCTGGTGGCTGCACACCGTCTCTCAACCATCCGTAAGGCCGACGTGATCTTCGTGTTCCGCAACGGACGCCTCGTCGAGCAGGGCAGGCACAACGATCTCATGCAGCTCGGAGGCGCCTACTGCCGAATGGTGGAACAGCAACTCGGCATCTCAAACGATGTCTCAGATGACACACTTCCCTCTCTCGCCTACACCCAGCGCTGAGTTCCGGCATTAATGGAATCCATAAACAAAATCGCACCGCTATTGACGATCGGCTGATACAATACCGATACTGCAAAGCTCATGGTGAAATGTATTATGGAAACTCCTGCCTATCATTGAAGCGGCGCTCACCGTCTTCTACATCCAGGTCGCCAGACTCATACTTTAACTATGGCTCCGGCAGGCTGCGCTGCATGTTCACCAAGCAATCACAAATATTGACATTAACATTTCAGGCTATGTATAATCGACCATCAAATTTATTTGAAATCAATACTTTGACTGCGCTATTGGCTATAATCTTATAGATATGACTTGAATGGAGGAGAATAATGGCCGATCAGGTAAATGATCCAGTTCAGGCTCCGTCAGATGACCAATTCGAGAATACACAGCCAAAGGATATCGCTGACCATTATAGCCGGCTGCTTATTGGAAGAGAGTCCAATGCTGCAACTGTCGAGTCGACTCCACAGGCATCGGAGTTCGATGGGCTTGAGACCGTCCCCACAGTTTCGGCATTGGATCTATCCCGCCCTGCCATTGATGACAGGCTGGATGAAACGCGCGAAGCGCTGCATCGAATCGTCGAAGAGTATCTTCAAGGGGATCCGGAACTCTATAAGGTCACAGACGAAATCGTTGATCGCGGCGGAGATGCCCTGGACTTTCTGCGATCAGGAAACGACGAGCAATTGCGCCAGCGTAAAGTTCAAAACGATCTGGAAGGAATTGTCAGGACGGACGGCTCGCGACCAAGCTTCATGATCAGAAACGATGAAGTCGATCTCGCCTCCAGCCCCGTCGGAGGCTGGAACGATATCATTGCCGGCAGCATCGATAAATTACGCGACTTCGCGCGCTGTGTCGGACGCATCGACGTTCCTGGGGCACCGCAAGGATTCACCGGCACTGGATTTCTGGTGCATGAGAATCTCATTATTACAAATCGCCATGTCCTCCAGGCGTCGGCAGATCCTATCGATAACAACGAGTGGGAATTCAAGCAGGGAGCAGTCATTGACTTCGGACACGAGTTTCGCGGTCGTGAAACCCTCAACCGCCGTGCGCTCAAGAATGTCGTGTTCTGTGCGCCGGACGCCATTCTTGACAACCTGCCTATCGATCACAACAAGCTAGACCTCGCGCTCATTGAACTAGAACCAACGGATGATGCCCTTCTTCCTTCCAAACTCTTCTCTCTCGATATCGCCACAGATTGGGCAAATTCGGACCTCGATGTCTATATTGTCGGCTACCCTGGACAGCCAAAACTAGGCGGCGTCAACCAGCCCACCCTTCTGGAGTTGTTGTTTCAATCCACATACGGGTACAAGCGTCTGGCGCCTGGCAAAATTATGACATCGACACAGATGGTCACCGATTGGACAGCTACACACGACGCCACAACATTAGGAGGCAACTCCGGTTCGGTGGTGCTGGTTGTCGGCCGTGAGTATGCCGCTGCAGCCCTCCACTACGGAGGCCGCAATGCCGCTCCGCTCGAAAACTGGGGGCACGTGATTGGAAAGACGCTAGATAAGCAAGATGCCAAAGGGATTCCGCTTCGACAATATCTTACAGACTTAAAGGTGACGTTTGCGAACCGCACCGTTGGCGGCGTACAGGTATAGAATTTCGGCATTGGAGCCCAAATGTTGCAGATCCAGGAAATCGCGGCAGCCCTGACCTGTTCTCGCACAGAGTTTGCGAGAGTTTTTCTGCAGGCGCAGGGAGATCTTCTAATAGAGCAGCGTGTCGATTTCGAAGCAATTACGCGCAAGGCTGTGGATGTCGAGGCCTATGTCGACGGGTTGACCTTTGCTAATTCAAAAGGCTTTCTCGACCAGATTATTGATATCGTTGTGGCTGAGAGCCTTGAAAACGGCAAGATCGCCCGAAGCATCGCTGATGAGGCCACGGTATCTGCCCCAGTCGGCTCGCGACTTCATGCTATCGCTAATGCTGCCAGAGGATTCGATGATCCAGATGTCGTTTATCGTGGTGTTGTGAACGGCATGCGATGGACGACGCGCGTCCTAATCGGAGGGCAAGCAGTAGGAACGGGGATTCTCATCAGTCCCAATTTGGTGTTGACAGCCTGGCATGTCGTCCGTGCGCTTTTCACCCCGTACCAGAATGGCAGGTACAATCCGAACGAGGATGGAACCGGCCTGCAGTTTGAATTCGATAACTTCCTGGAGCTAGTGAATCGGGGTAGATCTTTTCAAGCGGCAAATTCGATGACGGTGTCAGCGCACACAAATTGGTATATCGACCATAGTGAATGCCATCCTCAAGAACTTACAAACGAAATACCCGATGAGTTGGAAGGGTATTGGGACTATGCCATTATCAAGCTGGACAAAGCCCCAGGACTTGAGCGCCGATGGCTGTCACCGGATGCCCGCGCGGTGGTCCCCAAACCGTCCGCCAAGATCGTCGTCTTTCAACATCCCAACGGACAACCAATGGTTATTGGCGACAGCCTCATTGTAGAGGCTGAAGCAGCGCTACGAAACCGCATTCCCAGAATGCGGTTTCTGCATGGCGCGAACGCTTTACCTGGATCGTCTGGAGGCCCATGTTTCGATAAGACATTCGCGTTATTCGGGCTGCATCAAGGGCAATGGAGCGCTCCGTCTCCCGGCGGCCAGATACTCAACCGCGGAGTACCGCTCACCGGCATCATTGAGGATTACAGGGCACTTCCTGCGCCGGATCCGGCGGAAATGCCAATCTGGAATATTAGCGAAAGCGGCCGGCGAACCCCCATACTGGGCACAATGGATTTCCAGCAGTTAATTTGGCAGTCTGCTATTAACGGTTCGCCAAAACTCATTACCATCAGGGGAATCGTCGGCTCGGGCAAAACATTTCGGCTTTCAGTACTGGGAGCAATGCTTCTCGAAGGCGGGCACCTGCGTATTGACTTACGCGCCGAACTGATCGCCAAATTGGAAGCAAAGGCGCTAGCGACCACTCTCTGTGATATTGCAGGGGCGAGTCAGCCGGAGTTTGGTCCTCCTGAGAGTGTTGATTCCACCACCACTGTGTGGCTAAAGGGCGAATTAATTGACAAGGTGATGGCTGCGTTGGATAAAGTCCGAGGATCGCGACTGGTCTGGATCACCATCTCGAACCTGAACGCTTTCGAGATTGAGGGAGATAACGCGTCGCAGTTTTTACTCTTGCTCTATGAGGAAACAATCCGGCGTGATTGGCTGCGGATCGTGCTTGATGGCATGAAAGGCGATCTGCCCACGTCCTTTGCCCCCGAGCACCATCGTGTCGCAAGCATTACTAAAGACGATATTCATGTCTACCTGGAACGGCTGATTGCCGAACTTGATCTGCCGGTGCCTCAGAAACAGCTTGATGCTTTCACTCAACTTCTGTGGGAGCCTTATCAGGACACGCTGATCGATACGCCGGAAAAGGCATCTGCTCAGCTTGCAACAGAAACAATGCGGTTTGCGCAGGCCCTCATCGATGTCGCGTAAGCACTCTTATTGGCGCGGAGATTAATATGCCAGATCCGACAACCATCGCCGCAAGATTTGCCGCAAGCTACGAGAAACGCCTAAATGATATAAGAGCGAAAAACTCCTCGACACCATCGGTCAATGACATCGATACAGCATCAGCGTTGAATGCGACAACGCCTACGCCGATCGTTGACATGATGTTAGCTGCAGCCGAGGAGACTGCGGCATTGTGCGGCGACTTCCATCCAGACCTGTTGTTTAGTCCGAATGAAAGCCAGGCTGCCCGCGAAATTGTGCTTAGCCGGTTGGCACCATCCTGTGTGGTACGCACGGAAGGATTGGAAATACGCTGGTTCCTACTTCGCAGATTCCGCCGAATTGCCATAGCCCGGCTATTGGCGCAAAAGAGGTTAAGCCGTCTTCTTGAAAGTTCTCTTCCGGTCACTGATCGGCTCGGAGACATCCTGCGCGAAGTCCTGAAAAATGGAGCAGCAGCTTCCCTAAAGAATCGTTCGCAGGACGATCTTTTGGCAATCATTACTGTTATTGAACTATTGGATGGCCTGGATCTGACTCTACCTGATGTAGCTGCTGTCCGCTTGCAGGTCAAATATAGATCGGCCTACACAGACTATATCTCTACGCTGCCCGTACATTTCTTCGGCAGACGCGCTGAGTTGAAGAAACTGCATGACTTCGTCGCGGCGCAACAGTATTTCTGGCAAGGATTGGTTCTAACCGGCCTCGGCGGCGCCGGTAAATCAGCGTTGCTGGCAAAGTTCTCCAAACATCTAACTGAAAAAAAGAGCGCAACAGTTGTAATATTGGACTTCGATCGGCCGGGTATTTCTGCCGACGACACCTACTGGCTCGAAACAGAGATTTCTCGACAGATAGGGCAGCAATATCCACAGATCGCTACTGCGTTACACGATATTCGACATCGGTTCCGAGAAACTCGTGATGTCGGAAAGATTGAACAATTTAGCTCAGAATCAATAACCGATGACCGCAGTAGCCGTCATCAACTTGCAGAGATTCGAACATGGATGGAAAGTATATCGGTAAGTCCAATCATTGGAGCCCGGCCATTTTTGCTGATTCTAGATACATTTGAAGAGGTAATGCAGCAAAATCTTACCCCCCATATTCTCAATTGGATTGCTGAGATCGCCGATTACATTCCGCTCCATGTCATCATTTCCGGCCGACTCTATGACAACGCTCAACAAAACCTTATCCGGCCTGAGATCTTTACCCGGTCTGAGATTGTGGAGTTCATTGAAGTAAGCGAACTCGACCGAAACCAGGCCAGGCATCTCCTGATCGGCCAGGGCATTACGACGGAAGCAGCAAAACGCCTGATCGCGCTGAAATTGCTGCCACGGCGTCCTCTCGAACTTAAGCTGCTAGCTCAGGCTCTAAACCAGAGCCCATCTGAGACGATCGACGAATTGGAAGCGGAACTGCGCACAAATGGCCCACAAGCTAAGACGCTTTTTGGCGGAATAGTCTACAGACGCGTCCTGCAACGCATCCAGAACGACAATGCTCGGATGCTGGCTTATCCCGGTCTGGTACTGCGCTACATAACTCGGGAGCTGATACAGCAAGTACTTGTTCCGGTGCTGGAATTATCCCCTCTTAATGACGGTCAGGCCCTAGAAGCCCTTAATGCTCTAGCCGCGCACGGCTGGCTGGCCTACCGCGGGGAGAACGATGAGGTATGGCATCGCAAAGACTTACGACGCTCTATGCTACGCCTAATGATTGTTGAGGATCCTGAAAAGGCAGGCAAGATCCATAATGCCGCGATAGCCTACTATACAGATAAGCAAACTGACCGAGATGTAGCCGAGATAATATACCACCAATTAATGCTGGCGGATACTCCCGCCAAAACAGCTCAAATCGATATCGACAGCATCAAAAAAGTGAAAGGCAATATCGGCGGCGACTTCGAAGATTTGCCCTTGGCAGCAGCCATTTTGTTCAAGTTCATTACAAATCGCAACCTGGAACTTGATGAATTGGAGTTGCTTCCGGAAAACCATTACCCACGCGCCTGCCGTGAAACCGGCCAGCGCCTCGTTAACGCCCGGGAGTTTGGAAACGCGCTGAAGCTGATCCAGGCTATGCGCAGACGGGTTGCCGCCGAGGACATCTATTCTAAAAACAACATCGACTGGGTACGCGAAACAGAATATGCTACTGCGACTTGGGATACGGGCTTAAGTATGTATTTCGCGGCAACTGCCCCCCCACTACCGATCCGCAGGTCTATAGACGACCTATTCACGTTAATGACAGTGACGGGACAGTATACGCAGTTACCATATGGTCATCTCTCCTACTTGAGTGCGCTTAGGGATGCCATGGCAATGGCACAGAGCCTATCTGACACGACAATGCAGCGAAGCTTCATATGCGCTTTACTTATTGGTTTGCCTGATGCTTTAGATACCGCGTCCCGTCTTGGATACTTAGGCTTAGCTACATCACGACGTCCCCTGACTAACCTGCGCCTTCGCCAGACAGATGAAGCACTAGGCATTGTGAGACCTGTGGATATTCCTACTTGGGTTGCGCCGCCAACTGTGCGCCTAGACTTCGACTGGCTGACGGAATTGGCCGACGCTGTTAAAATCGAGCGATCACCTATTAATACCGCGCAGCAAGAATCCTATGAGACACTGGTCGCAAATATCGTCGGTAGACACCTTTCGGCTGCGTATTCCAATCCGACAACGACACGTAAACTGCTGAGTGCGGTTGATTCAGCGCTTACAGAACTGCAGGCGCTCAATTCGCAATCCTCCGTAAATGGTCGAGAGGAGGCACGTAAGTCGACAGATCCTGCCGGACAATCATTTGTCCAGGAGAGTCCAAAACTGGACGAGCTGATCTCAGGCAATCCGCTGCGCTATCTGCGCGGCCCGGATCCGGAATTCCGAGATCCTTGCCGGTTTGCCCTCCTTGATGCCTATCCGGACCGGGCGGCGCATGAATGGCTTTGCCTGTTGATTGAGAAGGTTATACCGTTTCCACTCACAGATCTAACCCCAGATACCTTCGCTGACACTATGTCTGCAAACCCGGAGCAGACTCTGGAGGTCTACGTGGAACTCGTAGATCGCTGCTGGGCTCTTGGTAAACTCTTGAAACTGGCGGTGGATGATAGGCCAACTGACAAACTACAACGCGTATACACCTCCCATTCCAGATGGGAGAAATGCTTGACCAATGTTTTACAATAAGCCAATTGAAACACGTCCACTTAGTAATGCCGAACAAATGACTGCATCTTTTATCTCGTCGAGATCGAAAACACCGATTCATTTACCCAAAAGGAGAACACAATGGCGATTGCAGATTTGGAAAGAAAAGCCACTTTAGACACCATGGGGCGTCTGGGATCCCTATTAGAAAGTGCCGAAGGTCTTGAATCGACTGGCGGAGGCGTATCACAGTCAGCAGTATTTGTGGGCCGCAACGGATATGCAGCGAATTTTCTGTCCGGATGGAATCTTGCATTTCCACAGCCGATGGGGAGTCGCGCAGATGACGTGGCGCTGCTGAAACGTGGCGGCACAGGGTTTGAACTCAAGTATCAGAATTTTTCGGTAGTGTTGTCAAAATCGCGCCGAATGACCATGTACACGGCTGTAAATATCGACGGCTCCCAGTCACGACAGATTGGACGTACCGACAATTGGAGATATGACGGTCGTCTGGACAAAGAAGACCAGTGGGGCAACGAGCTGTATTCCGGCAATGCGCTCGACCGCGGGCATATGGTGCGCCGTGAAGATCCTATTTGGGGAACAGTCGAGGAGGCTAGGATAGCCAATGACGATACATTCCACTTTACAAACAGTTGTCCACAGATGGCAGGCGTCAATCAGAAAACCTGGTTAGGCCTTGAAAACTATGTGCTGCAGAATGCCCGTGTCGACGGCATGAAGGTAACAGTATTCACCGGTCCTTTCTTCAGCGATGACGATCTGGATTATCGAGGCGCCAAGATCCCGCTGGCGTTCTGGAAAGTTGTAGTAATCGTTACCGAGGATGGAAGACCTTCGGCAACGGCATATAAAGTTAGCCAATCTAAAGAGCTGCAGGAGTTAGAATTCGTCTATGCCGGCTATAAAACCTACCAAATCAGTATTCAGCAGGTAATCAACAATACAGAGATCGACTTTAGCGCTCTGCTGCCATATGACGGCTTCTCGCAGCATGAAGCCACCAACGGTGGAACTCTGGAAGAACCAATCGATACCCTAGAAAACATTCGAATTTAACTGATACTAATTCCTCATTGAGCGACGGCTTCGCTCAATGAGGATCCCTCCCATGCTGCCCCAGTAACCCGCTTTACTCGTAATCCTCGTCGCCTTCGTCAACGTTCAGAGTTTCGCGAGAAGATACATCCTGTTCTGTCGTCATCTGAGCCCTGAGCAATCCGGTTTGCGTCAGCATGACCGCGCCCATCGTCCCGGATTTTGGGTTGGCAATCCAGCGCATCATGGCCGAGAGGTGCAGTTCCTTGAGGTACGCGAAGGAGAAGCCGTCGGTGGCCTCGGCGACGGAAACGATCGCTTCGGGATCGAGGCGCAGTTCGGGCTCGACTCGGCCATTCCATACCGTCAAATAGCGTGTCCGTTCCGCGAGAGCCGGAAGCTCGAAGTGGTACTTGCGATCGAAGCGGCTCGGCCGATCGATGATGGCGGTATCCAGGCGCTCCGCGTGATTGGTGGTAGCGAGGACGATAACGCCGGTATTGGCTTCAAATCCGTCGAGTTCGTTTAGAAAAAATGAGCGGTTCTTGTCGCTGAGCAGGCTATCGAGATCCTCAAGGACCAGCAGGCAGGGAGTCGTTTCGCGAGCCCTTTCAAAAACGGCGCGCATGCTGCCATGTTCGCTGCCATACTGAGACGCCAGACTTTTCACATACAGGCAGGGGATATTTGTGCGATTGATGATCGCCTTGACCGCATGGGTCTTCCCATTTCCGGGAGGGCCCATCAGCAGAATACCGCGCTTCCACGGAATGCCGTAACGCTCATAAACAGCTCGCGACGCCAGAAAATGATCGATATCGTCACGCAGTTCATCCACCAGTTCTGCGGGGAGAATCAGGTTATCGAAGGACGCCGCCTTGATCGCATTATAGAGTTCCGTGCTGCGCGTCCAGCCGCCCTCCATAAACACCAGAACTTCATCGTTCGTGGTATTGCTCCACTCCGACACTGTGGCGAAAAACGCTTCGCAGGCAGCTTTGTCATCGCCCACAATCCAGGCATGGTTGCTGCTTCCATAACTGCTGTTGGGCCAGGTGAGGGAAATAACGACGAAGCTTTGTTCATTCCATGTCGCATCGAAAACGCCAAGGGAAATCGAGCTCCAAACTCCATGGGTCTGGGTCCAGTAAGAGATTAGCCGGTTATGCGCCAGCCCTGCGCTCACAAGGGAGCAAAAGCCATGCGCGGCGTATCGCTCCACATCGAAGCTGCAGCCATCGACACTGATGATGCCATGCTCCGGATAGAGTTCCGCAATAAGCCGGTCCGCCTCATAGGCGATTGCATGCGATGGATGCGCAAGCGCTCCGCTGATCAAGTTCTTAATTTCCATTTATTAGCTCGTTCACTTGCCTGATAGATATTTCCGGCCATGATGAAAAGGCAAGTATAACCGATCTATCGCCAGGCAGGCTTGAAATGGTAAAGAAGATTTTGATCGGGCTTAAATAAAAAACTCTCAATGCCGAATGTTGAATTCTTATCCTTATTCCGTCATCAGGATAGAACAATCATCCACACTCATTCACTGCTAAGGCAGAAAATCAGCGGCTGCAATTTGCCGGCCGGGCGCCCGCAATGCTTCCAAGAGATTACTTGAGTGGTAGATTTGTAAGCTGCCGTATCCGGTATCGCAGGGTTCTCGGTAGACCTCGATTTGCCGGTCTATCAGGTTGACGATCCAATATTCCGGGATTCCCGCGCCCCCATACAGGACTGATTTGACATTGCGGTCTGTGGCAAGGGTGGTGTCTGCAATCTCCACAACGAGGCAGATGTCTATCGGAGCGGGCTTGCGTGAGAGATAATCGCGCCAGGCTCCTAGGGCAACTGTGACATCGGGTTCGGGAGCGCTGGGGCGGGCATTGTCACCGATGGTGATTGGGACCTGAGTTCTTACCACAAACCCGATCCCAAAGACCTCCCGCAGGATCATGGCAATTGGATCGTTCAGCGCGGCATGCGCATCGCCGATAGGAGCCATATCGATCAGCTCTCCTTCAATGAGCTCCATACGCTTATCCTTGAAGACACCGGCTTCCACCATGGAATCATATTCATCTCGCGCCATTAAGTGGCGCTGCAGCCCTGTCGGAATGGCTTCGGACGCAAAACGCACTTCATGTTCAAGGATAGTCATGGATCTCACTCCTGATGCAAAACAACTTCAGAAATAGGCGGCGATCTCTACCACCGGAAAAACATCGGTCTAGTGATCACACGTAATATACCTCACCGTCATGTGCTGCAAAGTGGCCTGTCGATAAGCGTCCGGCCTTTCTAATCAAACGGCATACCATTGTGTGGTACAACAGTAATCAGCATGAGTTCGCTCGGGTTGCCTCGTGCATCCGATCAAGGACGAAAATGGACGCGCGATACGAAACGGCAAAAATACTGATTGTGGATGACCAGGCACTGAATATCGCTCTCCTTGAGCGCATTTTGCAGCGCGCGGGCATGCCCAACTTCAAATCGGTAACCAATCCGTGCCTCGTGCAAGATTTGCTCGACACCTTCGCCCCCGATATCATTCTGCTTGACCTGCAAATGCCGGTGCTCGACGGCTTCGGTGTCATGCGTATCGTCAAGGAACATTCCGGAAGCGACGTATTCCTGCCAATCCTTGTGCTCACTGCAGATTCTCTGGATGAAACCAGGAGAAAGGCGCTGACCGAAGGGGCAGACGACTTCCTGACGAAGCCGTTCGACCACACTGAGGTTACGCTGAGAACGCGCAACCTTCTGCGTACGCGTTTCCTCCACTGCGATCTTCAAATGCAAAACGCGGCGCTTGAGGAGAAAGTGCGAGAGCGTACGAAAGCTCTGGAAGAAGCTCATATGGAGGTGCTCGAACGACTAGCCAGAACAACCGAGGCCCGCGACGACAACACCGGAGAACATACCAGGCGCGTCGGCGCCCTGGCCGGACTGATTGCGGCCGCGCTTGGCTTGCCGGCGAAGGAGGCGGAGATGATCCAGTTAGCCGCCCAGCTTCACGACATCGGCAAAACCGGCATCTCCGACGATATTTTAGGGAAACCGGGCAAGCTAACCTCCGCAGAATATGAGACGATGAAGATGCACGCCGAAATCGGCGCGGCAATCCTTACAGGCAGCAGCGCCCCGATCCTGAAGCTGGCGGAAGAGATCGCCCTGACGCATCATGAAAAGTGGGACGGCACCGGTTACCCGAAAGGGCTGTCCGGCCAGCAAATCCCGCTAGCCGGACGCATCGTGGCCGTCACCGACGTATTCGACGCCCTGACCCACGAGCGGCCATACAAAGCGGCATGGTCGATCCCCGAATCCCTGCAGGAGGTGCAGCGGCTCAGCGGCCATCAGTTCGATCCCCAGGTTGTGGACGCAATGCTGCGAGTGATGCCTCAACTTGTCGCCCCCGATTAGCAGCGGGCTGCTTTACTTCCAGTTGCCGATGAGGATAAACGGCGCCCAGTAATAAGGATGCGCATACGGCGCTTTTGCATCACGCACAAACGCCGGAGCGGCCGTATCGCCTTTAGCGCGGGCTGTGCCGCGATCAGTGACAACAGCCTGCGCGGTAGCGACCTTTCCATGCAGCATGTCCAGCTGAGATTGACGAAGCGCATCCGCCTTCGAAACTTGACCGGTCGCCTGATGAGAGGCGTAGAAGTCCTTCATGAACTGCGGTGTGGATACATCCGACACCGGCCACAAGCTCGCCATCACCGCGTGCGCTCCCTGACGCTGCGCAATGATCCCAAGCCCTTCCACCTCACGCCCATCCGCAGACGTATCCCCCATAGCGGTATCGCACGCCGAGAGCGTCAACAGGTCAACACCCGAAAACACATGCGGCATCGTCTTGATGTCCGAGAGCGTCAGTTCAGAACCGTCGCCCAGAAGCAGGAACGAGTCTTCATCGCGGCCGGGGCGGAATGCGAAGTGACTGGCGATGTGCACCACCTGAGGATGGCTGGCATCGAGAGACGCCATCAGCGAGGCGCGTGTGAAGGCAGTGTCCAGGGCCGTCGTGCCGGGGATCGCGCCGGTGGTATTGTCCTTGCCGGAGATCACCTCAGAAAGCTCATTCGCCACTCCCCCAAGAGCCGCGAATGTCATTGTCTCTCCAGTAATGCCGTCCTTGAGAGTATGAGCCTGCGTTACGCCCAATCCCAGCCCTGTCCATTTGCCCTCATCGGCCAGACCGAGACGCGGCAGGCTGGCTCCGGTGAACTCGACATTGGCGTACCGTTCGACCAGGTACTGTTTGCCGTCGTAGAGGGCGGCGACGGGAATGTAGCGCAACGGTCCGTCCAGCGACCAGAGCAGCGTGTGGGCATTTGCCCCGTCGAGGTCCTTCTGCGCGGGAGCAATGAGGATGTCGTAGAGCGCCTTGCCGAGAGGACGCGGGTCCAGGCCGGGGTTCTGCAAGGCATCACGGAAGGCAAAGATCTTCTTGTTGAGCTCGGCCGACGAGATAGTGTATTCCTCGGCTTTCTGGGTCTGCCCGGTAACGACGATGATGCGATATTTGTCGGGTTCAACAATGGTGTAGAGGGCAACGGCGCCGGGAGTGAGTAGTTCGGAGACGCCTGCGGTATCCTGTATGGCCTGTGCGGTGACATTGACCTTTGCTCCCTTCTTCTGGAGCGCATCGGCTTCATTTTGCAATTTGTCGAGGAAGCTCTGGAAGGCTTTGTTGGCGACCTGGAGGTCGGCTTCGGTCTGGGTGAGTTTCTTCTTGTCGGCTTCGGAGAAGGTCCCATCGCCCTTGGCAGCCTGCCGTTGTTTCTGGAGGAGAACAGCCCGGGTCTCTCCGATGGCAGTGACTTTATCGGCGACAGCATCGTACCGCTTTTGCCAGTCGCCTTCGACAGGATTGAGGGCGACCTGCAGTTTCTCCCCTCCGGACTGTGCGGCGTCACGGCGGACGAAGTCAAGGAACTCGTCGTCCTTGAGCATACGCAGGACGACCTGGGCCTCCGGAATACGGCCCTGCTCGATTAATAGTTCAGAAAGCCGCCGATATGCATTGGCGTTAGCATTGAGGAATCCCCTTTGAAGATCCTGGCTTAAGTCTGTGTTGTCACGGCGAATTGATTGTAAAACATTTACGGACTGCTTATGAAAAAACACGGCAAGGAAGTTCAAATGCAAGCTTGAATAGGCATCAGCAAGATTAAACAAAATAAGGGATTCGGTAATTCTATCTTCTACCTCAGGCTGAATAGCTAATGCCTTCTGGTCATAAGTTATCGCTTTTTGCAGATCTCCCTGTAGGGCATAGATGCATCCGATATTGCCGAGTATCATAACCTCGCCCCGGCGATCGCTGGAATCCTCTGCGATGGTGAGGCCATGGTTTAAGTAATCAAGCGCTTTTGCATAGTTTTTCAAACTGACATAAGTATCTGAGATATTGGTAATCGCCAATACCTGACCATGCGGATCACCAAGTCCGTCGTATATAGGCAAGGACTTATTAAAGTGATCTAACGCCTCACTATCACGTCCTAATTGTCCCTCAATAGCGCCGATGCTTCCCAGTACTTTGGCCTCCAAAACTTTATTATCCAGCCCTGTTAATCGCCTTAGAGCCTGATTAAGATAGTCTAAAGCCTTATCGTGCTGTCTAAGTTTTTCATATACCAAACCAATATCATTCAGGAGCACCGCTTCGCCGACGTGATCATCCATTTCACGCGCAAGAGACAGCGCTTCACTATCATATCGGAGAGCTTTGGCGAACTGATTTAGAGCGCCATAATTCTCTCCAATGCTAACCAATGCCACTGCTTCCTCCACTTTGGACCCGACACGCCGATAGATCGTCAATGCATTTTGAAAATCTTCTTCGGCTTCGTCAGATTTAGACTGTTTATTAAGGGTAAGTCCTCTGTTAAGAAGCGTATCAGCCAAGGGATCAGTGGCGCCCAAATCCCGGTAAATCGATATAGCTTTGTTGTAACAATCTACAGCTTGTTCAAATTTGCCTTGAAGAGAATACAATTCGGCAATATTGCTTAGAACCAGAGGGGCATTGAACTTATTTTCGGATTGTTTCGCGTGATCAGAGGCCTGGTTGAAGCAATCCATGGCTTGCGCATATTGCCCCATGAAACGATACTGGCGCCCCATATTATTAAGCACCATTGTCATCTCCATTTCCAGACCAAGTTCTTTATCTAGCTTGAATGCCCTTTCATAGTAAGTCAATGCGGTAATACGCTTAAACGTTGAACTATATGCATTGCCAAGTAAGTTCAAGACAATCGCCTGCCTGGCTTTATCTCCGATGTCTGTTACTATAGCAAGCGCCTGATTGTAGTGCCCGATCGCCTCCTGATGCTGCTCCGCGTGCAAATAGATCTGTCCTATCTTTTCCAGCAGCCAAGCCTCGGTATCACGATCGCCATGGCTGCGCGCATCAGCAAGGGCCGCGCAATAAGGGTCCAGAGCAGCCAGAGGTTTACTTAGCCGGTCAGCGATACGTTGAATCAGGCCAACGACAACAACTTCATCTTGCTCCTCATGGACACGATGATCGATCACAGCGGAATCGACGAAGTATTTTATGGCCTCCTGATGCTTGGACATATGCTCATAGCAGATGCCAATATCACAAAGGTCCCCTGCGGCCTCTTTTAGATCTGTCTTGATATCGTTATCATATAGCTTTTGGCGAGCAGCAAGTTCGGCAGGGTAGTCTCCGCGCTTACGCGCCTCATCTGCCTCCTTCAGCAGCGCTAGAAGCGCCTTCGCGTCCTGTTGAGCATGTACTGCTACGCGGGGGATAAGCAGACTTAATGAGAGAATGAGGGTAAGGAGGGTTGTCTTGAGTTTTGGAGGCACTTGGTTGCTCCGGTCAGGAGCAGAAATCTGCTCCTGACCTTTCCGTTATGGGGTGGATGCAGGTGTGGCCAGAATGGCGGCTTCCGGGTCCAGTTTGCCGTAACCCCATTCAGTGTTGGGAGTGCCCCCAGTGAATTTATCGTGCTTGGCCGTTTTGATCAAGATGGCTTTGATCTTAGCCTGCGTAAGCTTTGGGTTCTTCTGCAGCATGAGGGCGACAACGCCGGCCGTGTACGGCGCGGCGGCGCTCGTTCCCGACCAGGCGATGTGCTTGCCGTCGAGTGTGGTATTGGCGTTGTCGGGCTTGCCTTCGGAATCCTTGCTCAGCATGGAGCCGCCGGCAAGGGTCGAGATCGCGTATGTCCCGGGCGCGATGATCTCCGGCTTAACGACGTCATCGCGCCGATAGCCCGGGCTGCTGTATTCCGAGAGTCCGCCAAGTTCAAGGTTGAAGTGCGTGGTCTTGCCGTCGACATTGGACCAGGACGCCAGGCTATCGTAGGCTCCTACCGTAATGGCGCTCGTGCCGTTGCCGGGCGATCCCACCATAGCCTTCTTTACTGCGCCATAGCCGAACGAGGCGGTGTTGGCAAACGGCAGGTATAGATCGAATGCGCCGTTGCCCACATGTTCGCCGGCGCCGAAACCGGTGAGGAAGTAGTGGCCCTCTGGGAGCGAGATAGATACCTGTATGTGCTTCTTATCGGCCGTTGGAAAAATCTGGATGGAATCCAGCAGAGTTTGCGCGCTTGCCGCGTCCTTGGGCGTGCCGAGAATCGCCGATTTGAGGACTCCCGCCAGACTGGCGACAGCCAGAGTGGTCGACTTCCCATCGGCATCCTGCAGGAGACCTAATGTTCCCATTATGCCGAGTCCCCAGTCATCGCCGGCATCGAAGAATCCATCCACCTCTGTCTGATCGTTCACATACAATTCGATTGTCTTGCTCTGGACATCGGCCTGCCCTTCCCGCTTCGGACCGAAGCGAGCGTGGGCGTGCATGTTCTGCTCCGCTTCATTGCCTGCTGCGACAACGACAGCCAGACCGGGCTTGGATGTGCGGATCAGCTCGTCCGTGGCAACTTCCGCGGCATCGCTGCCGTCATGCGGGCTGTCCTGCGTACCGAAGCTTTCACTGATGACGCATGGAAGTTTTGCATCCTGCGCTACCGCTGCCATCCATATTTGTCCACTCACATATGAGGCGCTCGAATTGTGCTCGGGTGTTTTGACAATCAAAAGAATAGCTTCGGGAGCTACCCCCGCGTACATGCCGGATGCAACACCCTTTGCCGTTCCGAACCCGTTGCCCGCGGCGGTGCCGGCGCATGCAGTGCCATGTCCCTCGGTATCGCGCGTGCCGAGTTTCAATTTGCCGGCAAGCCCGTCATTGATCTGATCATTGGTATAAAGCGTACCAAACGGCTTGTCTCCATCCTTGAACGGCGGCTCTGTGCCGATCTTGCCGCCGGAGGTGGTCCAGGTATCATCGGACTGGTCCCAGATCGCCGCGATCCGCGATTTTCCGTCGGCGTCAATGAAGTCGCCATGATGCCAGTCGATGCCGCTATCGATAACGCCTATGACAACACCTCTGCCGGTGAGACTGTGGTGGTCGAAAGAGGTAACAACCGGTTCAGGTCCACGCGCGGTTCCCACAACGGGCGCATCGCCACGAGGAGGCGGTGAGGAGGGTATGCCCTTGAGCGAATCGATCTTAACGACGATTGGGGAAAGCGTCAGCTTGCGCAGGCCGGAGACCGGCTCGGCAGCGACGACGATATTGCCGGCGCGCATGGTTGACGATATGCCTGCAGCCTTGATTTCGGCCGGTTTCGCGCCTTCTTTGACCGTAACGGCAACGCTGATTTTCGGGTCAGTATCCGAAGGTTTTATGCCATAGCGCTGCTGAAGCTGCCTGGGCGAATACCTGGGCGGGTTATCCACGCCACCGGGATGCTTTGCGAACTGGGCGATCAATGCGACCAGATCCGCGCTCAGTTTGGATTCGGGTGTAGCTGCTGCACGGGCAATGGATGCCGGATCGAGATGGGGAGCGCCGGGGATATCGGGCGCATCGGTCATATCCGGAGCAACGAATGCAGGGACGGCAGGCGCATCATTTTTCTGCGCGAATACCGGCGCAGCGGCCGCAAATAGTGCAAGCGCCGAGCCTGTTGCCAAACCGACGCCGGCGCGGAATGCGAGGCTGCGGTATCTCAAAATCGTCAAAGAAATCCTCCCTGATAGCGCCGGCGCGCTCATCATGTAACCGGTCCACTTCATGGCCGGACCGTCTCATTACAATACGTTAATATAAGTTCGGTTGTCAAGGCAGAAGATCTCCCCAGTGGAAGCTGAGGAGAGGCAGCGTGTCATCTCACTGTGAACCCGAGGGAGGCGGTGGTCCAGGTTCTGGGCTGCACTTGCATGTCGTGTCCTGTGCCGCGTTCGCCTTCGTCGAGGGCTGGGCCGAAGAGATCGGCGAATGGGCCTTCGCCGCCGCGAGATGCCCCGCGTGTGGCAAGGGGAGCGAAGTTGACGTAATCGCGTGTGGCGATGGCTTTGTAGATCTCGGCAGGATCGGGCGTGGTCGCAACAAAGACATCAGGCTGTGTAATGTCTGAATCTGTCCACAGACGGGTCCAGGAGTCCCCTTCGGAGCGTGGAATGATATTGTCCTGGGCCGTCGAATCGGCGGCAGGCCAGGCCATGCTGACATCGCCGTCGCTTTCGAGGTCCAACAATGCGAGGTGGAGGGGGCGGCGGCTGAGATTCTGGACATCGATAACGAAGTGCCGGCCGATGTCCAAAGGCGTATTGGGAGCAAGCGGTTCGCCATAGACGAGCTTGCCTTCCTTATACTTCGCTTCATCGAGCGGCACGATGCGGATGTTCAGTGTGTAATCCGGATTGATGCCTGCCTGGGTGACGCCGAGGCCGGCGGCATACCTGTAGCGCGTCTCCTTGCGCAGGGCATCGGTGAGCTGGTCGGGTAGATCGCTCGAGGCAGTCAACTCGGCAATGGGATGTCCCGTTTCGGCGCGGACCAGCATGACCGGCTTTGCCCCACCCTGTTTGGCGTCCACGGTAATGACCGTGAAGTCGGGCTTCGCGCCGGGTTTCAGGTCTGTGGAGACCATCTTAAGCAGGGCGAGTTTGGCGAGGACGGCATCGGCCCGAGCAGGGAATGCGATTCGCAATGCGGCAGTGTCGAGGGTAAGCGGCTGCGCGCCATAGTCGTGGCGGGTCTCGACGGCTCTGGCAGCGGAAAGGTCGTCATCGGTAAGGTTCGGGCGCACCTTGCGGTCGATCGTAAGCGTGGAGGAAGACGGACCGGCATCGGTCAGGGTCGCTTCCGCGATCATGTGGGCGTCGTCGAACTCGGCGGCATCCTTTGCATAGATCGCAAACTGCGAACCGGCGGTCATCCCCTGCATGGAACCGGCATCGAGGCGATACTGGCCGGCGGCTTTGACGAACACGGGTATCGACGGTGGAGGCGGCGTTGCCGTGCCGCCGAACAGGGTGGTGTTAGGATCGCCGTCTAGCTGCGGGTACTGGTCGTTGAACTTCTGCCGGAACATGGCGTTGATGCTGTCGTAGACCTGGCGGTAGGTCGTATGCTCGCCCGCCTGAGCGAAGACCTGGCCGAGGCAGCAGCTCAACCGGCCGACCGGCTTGCCGTCATCGCTGGTTTCGTAGGCGGAATCCTCGCTGCGGCAGGCGGAGATCACCACATATCCCGATCCGGTCAGTCCGGGCCATGCAGCGGGAGGCGCAATGCCGCGAGCAACCGGCGCGGGCTGGGTCTTTGCCGGATGGTAATTCGGATGATGGGCGGCATACCACTGCTCGTAGTCGTCCGTTGAGATTCCACGGCGAGCCACAGTGGAAGAGCCGCGGGCCTGTGAGCCGGAGTGGCAGGAGTCGAAGGTCAGGACGATCTGAGCGGGATGTTTGGCCTGCAGCCTCGCAATCACCTTGCGGATCGTACGGCCGGAGATCTCGTTGCTGTTCTGCTCGGTTTTATCCTCGGGGAGGCAGTCACATTTATAGTCGGAGGGCACGATGGCGCTATCGTAGCCGGTAGGTTCCGTAGGATCCACGACCTGGTCTCCGTGTCCGGACCAGTGGATGTAAACAAGGTCTCCCTCGCGCGTGCTTTCGACAAGCCGGTCGAAGGCGGCCATCACGGCAGAGCGCGTCGTCTGTTCGCTGGTCGTCAGCCTGGTGATCTCGCCTTTGGCCGGGTCGAAGTGGAAAGTGCGTGTCAGGCCGAGTTCGATGCGGCGCAGGTCCTCATCGCAATGGAGGTCAGGAAAGATGCCGTTTGCGTTGTAGTGGTGATAGTCGGAAGCGCCGATGAGCAACGCGTGGCGACCGGCGGAAGCGTGCGCCGCAGGTTTGGCCGGTGGCGGGGGTGCGGCCATTGCCGGGGTGGACAGGATCAGGAGGGCGGCGAAGAGGGGCGTAACCTTATCCCGGCGGTTAAACGCCCCACAATTGAATGCCCCGCTACATTGGGGCCGCTTTCGGCGCAAAGTCCATGCGTCCCGGCGGTTAAAACCGCGGCTACATTGGGACCACCTTCGGTGGAAAGTCCACCTGCGTGGACTCCTGCCGGTGTCGCTTTGCGACGATTTTGCTAGTTTCGTCATTGATCAGGCCTATCACTCCCAATCCCCTTTGATTATGGAGTCCGTCTGTTGCTTCAATGATTTCCCGAATTGGTATCTATATTCAGTCTTCAGCCCGTCGGTTGTGACATGACATTATCCAGCATTTCGAATGCTTCATCCTGCGACAGAGGAGTATCATCGGCAGGACTTTTTGGTGTGTAGTAGAAGTACAACACAGACACCGGATGGTGCGCGCGGAGTAGGTCCTGCCATCGGATAGGCTTTGACTTTTCCTCCGGAGTGCCGGAACGACGCAGCGCCTTTAGTTCTACGGAGAAAACGATGCCGAGAAAACAGACACTGGGATCGTCATCGGGCACAGGCACGCGCGCGGGCAATTTGTTGTATCTCGCGGAATGGCCTGTGGCTGACCGGACGTTATAGACTTTGGGCCTGATTCCCGTGATGCTCATCTGGCGATTCCAGAGAGCCTCCTTCTCAGTTTCGGAGAACGCGTACGAAGACGCTATCCCCTGGACTACACAGCTTCTGATGACGTCCTCATTCGTCAGCGGTTTCATGAGTTTGCGAAACGCCTCGCGCCGGCCGGTCGGAGTCGAGAAATCCGCATCCGAGACAACGTCGTCGAAGGCATACCCAAAGTACTGCCCACGACGCAGCACCAGGTTGACGCTGACGATCCTGCACGATGGTTTGAGGGCGAGTGCAAACATGCCGACTATGAACACGACAAGGCCCCCGAAAATGTAGGGCGTCACGGCGTTGCCTTCCGCAGAGCCACTCGAGTCCGAATAGCCGCCGCCGCCTCCGCCGCCACCCCCTCCTCCACCACCGCCGCCTCCACCACCGCCGCCACCGGCTCCCTGGGCGAAGCAAATCGCAGGAAGAAGGATGGCTGCGGCAATCGCGATTAGAATGTGTCGGTTTCTCATGGCAGGCATAACATTCCATCCGAGATTCAGGATTGTGCTTGGTTGGAATTGTACCAAAAACGGATCGATAAATTATTTCCGATCTCTGTCTGAATCGCTCATTGGGCTCCGTCTTTAGACTGAAGCGGCGATTTGCCGCTGAACACATGAAGACAATGGAGAAGATTAACGATGCAAGCTCGAATGACCAACCCTGCGATACTCGTTCCCGATGCCATGAAGGCGCTGCACGCCCTGAATGCGGCGGCGGAAAAGGGAGGGGCGCCGGCGAAGACGATTGGCCTCATCCAACTGCGGGCGAGCCAGATCAACGGCTGCAGTGTCTGCGCAGACATGCACCCGCGCATGATGAAGAAGGACGGCGAAACGGACGAGCGTCTCTTTGCGGTGGCGGCATGGCGGGACACCCCCTACTTCACCGACGCCGAACGCGCCGCGCTGGCGCTGGCCGAAGCCGTAACTCGGATCAGCGACCGTCCGGATCCGGTTCCGGACGAGATCTGGAACGAGGCCGCCAGGCACTACGACGAGCAGGCGTTGGCGTCACTGATACTGGCGATCGCCTCGATCAATGTGTGGAACCGCCTGAATGTCACCGTCAAACAGGTGGCGGGCGCTTCCTGGGAGTAGAAAGACATTTGACCGGCAATGTCGAATTGACGCGGAAAGGAATTAGCGATGAAATACGCGATGTTGAACTACCTTGATGAGAAGAAACTGGCGACGATGACCCAGGAGGATATGCATCAGACGTGGGGCGCGTACCAGGCGTATACGAAGGCCCTCACCGAAGCGGGCGCGCTGGTGATTGCCGAGGGGCTTCGTGGGTCGGAGACGGCCTCGACCGTGCGTGTTCTGGATGGCGAGCGCCTTGTGCAGGACGGCCCGTATGCGGATGCGAAGGAGCAGCTGGGGGGCATCTTTATCATCGAAGCTCCCGACCTCGACGCGGCCCTGGAGTGGGCGGCGCGGTCTCCGGCGACGGCGATCGGCGTTGTCGAAGTGCGCCCGTTGTGGGATCATCGACAAGCGTGACGTCTTTGTCATACAACAATGCCGGGGAGGTCCGGCCGGATGCGGAGGCGCTTGCGCGGCGGGCGGTGGAGATGGCCGCCCGCGAGAGCTATGGGCGTTTGCTCGCATATCTGGTGACACGAACCGGCGATGTGGCCGCCGCGGAGGATGCCCTTGGCGATGCATTCCTGCGGGCGCTCGAAGCGTGGCCGCGGACGGGTATTCCGGATCGGCCGGATTCCTGGCTGATGACGGCGGCGAAGCGGCGGCACATCGACGAGTACCGGCAGGCGCGATCGGCGGCGCGCACCGTGGCGACGTTGATCGACGACGCCCAGCGCGATGCGCTCACATCTGGAGGAGAGTTCTCCGTGGAAACCGAGTTTCCTGATGAGCGCCTCAAGCTGCTCTTCCTCTGCACCCACCCCGCCATCGATCCGGCCGCGCGCACGCCGCTGATGCTGCAGACGGCCCTCGGCATCGATGCCGCGCGGATCGCCAACGCCTTTCTGGTGTCTCCGGCGGCAATGGGGCAGCGGCTAACTCGGGCAAAGACGAAGATCCGGCAGGCCGCCATTCGCATCGACGCGCCTCCGGAAGCGGAACTGCCGCAGCGTGTGGGCGCGGTGCTTGAAGCCATCTACGCCGCCTACGGTCTCGGCTGGGACCGCGCCGTTTTCGGCTCGGACCTGAGGTGGCGCGGCCTGAGCGAGGAGGCGATCTGGCTTGCCCGCCTGACAGTCTCCTTCCTTCCCGATGAACCGGAGGCAAAGGGCCTGCTGGCGCTGATGCTCTACTGCGAATCGCGAACGCCCGCCCGTCGCTCAGGCGACGGCGCTTATGTCCCTTTGAGCGAGCAGGACACCGAACTCTGGTCCAGGCCGCTGATCGACGAAGCGGAGACGCTACTCATGGCGGCGTCGACAGCCGGACGTTTCGGGCGCTATCAACTGGAAGCCGCCATCCAGTCGGCCCATTCACGCCGCGCCTACGGCGAACCAGTGGACTGGGACGCGATCGCAAAACTCTATGACGGCCTTGCCGCCATCGCCCCAAGCATCGGCGCGTACATTGGCCGCGCCGCCGCTGTGGCCGAAGCCGTATCGCCGGACGAAGGCCTGCGTCTGCTGGAGGATATCGAAACGGCCCTTGCGGCGACTTATCAGCCATACTGGGCGCTGAAAGCTCACTTGCTGGCGCGGCTGGGAAGGCGCGAGGAGGCGGCAGGCGCATATGAACGCGCGATCGGCCTCAGCGAAGATCCAGCCGTAAAGGCATTTTTGCGGGACCGCATGATGGATCCTAAGTAACAACGTCCGTGGCCATGAAGGTAGTATAGGCATACGGATGGAACGAGATGGCTAATATCGCATACGAGGTGGCGGTCCGTGTTGGGACTGTGGCTCACCTGCTCTCACAGAAGAAGCGGTACCCGGAGGAATCGGCGGAGCGTGAAATGGCGGAGGAGAGGCTCAGGCCCCTGAAAGACCTGAACCTTCCCGGTGGAAGGCCCATCTACTGGCTGCACGCGGTGTCGATGGGCGAAGTGGGCGTGGCAAACGTTCTGGTTCGCGAACTAAAGCGGCTGGAGCCCGGCGCGCTGGCCGTTATCTCCACATCGACGGCGACCGGATATGAGGCCGCGCGGAAGATCAAGGATGCGGACGCCGTCGTGGCATCGCGCTTCGATATCCGGGACCTGGTTTCGACGATGTTCGAGGCGATCCGTCCAACGGCAATCATCCTTGTCGAAGGAGACCTCTGGCGCAACATGATGGCCCTCGCCAACCGGCGGGGCGTGCCGGTGTTCGTGGCCAACGCCAAACTCTCCGAGAAATCCCTCGCGTTCTACGCCCGATTCCCCGTCTATTCACGCAGCCTCTTCTCACGCATCGCACATGTCTACGCTCAGACGGAATTATACAAGTCACGCTTCCTGGAGGCCGGACTTGCCGCCGAACGATGCGAAGTCTCCGGCAACGTCAAGCTCGATATGGCCGTGACGATACCGGCGAAAGAAGAGCTTGAGGAGATCGCGAAGACGGCTGGATGCGAGGGCGCAGACAAGGTCGTCACCTTCGGCAGCCTGCACCCCGGCGAGGAGATCCCCGCCATCCGCGGCATGCAGCGAGTGTGGGAACGCCATCCCGGCGCGCACTGCCTTATCGCTCCCCGCCATATCGAGAAGACCCCACAGTTTATCGAAAGCATCCGCCGCGAGTTCGGCCTGGAGTGCCGCATCTACAGCCAGTCGGCCGGCACGGATGGGACAGACGGGCTCCCCTACCCTCACGATGCGCGAATTACCATCGTGGACAGGATGGGACTTCTAATGAAGCTGTACGCCCTCGCGGACGTCGGAGTGGTCGGCGGGACGTTCGTCGCAGGCGTGGGCGGACACAATCTCACGGAACCGGCGTTCCTCGGCAAGCCAGTGATCTACGGTCCCTATGTATACAAACAGCCAGGCCTGCACGACCTGGTAACGGCATACGATGCGGGGCGGCAGGCGACGGAAGAGAACTTCCCCGATATGTTGGCTGCCCTTGTTGACGATGCCGATGGCGCGCGTCAGATGGGGCTGAATGGGGAGAGGATGGTCGCCGATTCGCGCGGCGTTGCGGCCAGGATTGTTGGGGATATTTTGGAGCGGACGGGGAAGAGTTGAGGGAAAGGATGACCTCCGTAGTCAGCGAGCCGTGGCATCCCGTGGAGCTAAAGCTCCCGACTACACCATGCAAACTCCGCTGAAGCGGACTGAAGAAGGATGGCTTTGGCCCTGCTCCCGCAAAGATACAGGACAGGACGAGCAGGTACGGAGACCTGCTCCCACAAGGGGCTCAAGGTTAAGAACCCGGCACGGAGGCCGGGATAAGCGTTCTCTTGTTGCGACGGGGTAAGTTCTACAGGAGCAGGAAACAATGCGGGAAGTTGGGGGCTTCATGTCAGAGCACCTGTCAAAAACCATTATCTTCGGCTGATAAATCTATTTCTTCGGCTTCCATCGGGCTGAGTTTATTGGATAGCTCTATTTCGATATGTTCGATCATAGCTGGTGTTAGAGGTTCATCAAGCTCAATGTATGCGGAACGGCTTGATAAATCTATTTGATCGTCTTCATCTGATGCGCCATAGGATAGAAGCCTCCGTAAATCACGTTCTTCTATAATCTTGATCATCTTGATATCGATGCCGCGGAATGTGGAAGGTCCAAAATCCTTAGTCTTTAAGATTCTCTCGATTTCTATTGTATCCACAAAGCGGCTACTAAATTCTAGTGCGCGCACAAAATGTCTTCCCAAGAATGTACGTCCTAAATCATCCTCTCTTCTTAAATTTAGCTCGTCAGTCCTGCTTGAACTTCTCGCCAATGACAAAAAGCCTGTTTCTGAATTGCTCAATGGAAAGCCTAATGCGCTAATCCACTCTAGAATATTGGTAGCTGTATTCCATAATCCAGTTCTATATCCTAAAAAGAACAGCTCGTGCAGTAGTATGTTCGCTTGCTCATTTTCGCTAACTATCTCAGGCTTTCCCGGATCGGCGATTAAGATACGTGTAATCCCTGACGGCCATAATTCAGGAGAAGGTATAGAAATACAAATGCCTATATACAGGCCACTTCCTTTTTGAGCTGCCTTTTGATCAATATCTTGAAGAGTGGCAACAGGAATTATATTTTTTGGATTTTTAGCACCATTGCGACGAACTTTAACTTCCAAAAGAATTCGCTGCCCGCCTTTTGCCAAGAATCCTAATACTGTTCCTCCATTAGTCAGCTCTTTCTCTGTAACACGTGCGGCGAAGTCTGGCCGTTTAAATTCATCTTTTCCTAATAGGAAAAAGAAACGATCAGTCGTAATTTTGAATAGTTTTGAAGCTGCAAGAACAGCTAGGCCATACCCAAATACTTCCGGTTCGCTCAACAAGGCTTCTGTATGCCGACAGGACGTTGCCGCAGGCAGATGTCCTAAAGAATTGGCAGTGTTTACACCGAACAACTTATCCCAATTGTATTGGTGGAAGAAAAGTACTTCATGGTAATCATCATCGGGGAAAATATTGATACCACCGGCTCTATAAAACCTCATAGCCGCAACTGCGATATCAGCAAGCGAAGCAGTATAATTTGCCTCTATTCGACCTTCTAATAGTGTTACCATAGACGGGTCGCATGGTGGGATCGTATATGTAACTATTTTTTCTCTATCTTTCCGTTCAGCTCCATCAATAGAATTTTGAGCTAATGACATTGGGAAACTTAAGGCCTGCTCATAATGCTGGGTTGTTTTTGCAAGTGAAAATGTTTTTGAGATGTCAAAAGCCATATGAATACCAAAATCTTGAGACTCGCGTTATTCTCAAGATTGAGCTTGAACTTCCGAGAGAGTATTTGATAGTAGATGAGAATAATTCCAGCACATCACACGTCGCGGCAGGTGGTTTCGGCCTGTTCTATTACAGATTTGACGGCGGCTTCTTCGAGTTCAGGGGGGTATCCATATCTGCGGAGAAGGCGCTTTACGAGGCGGCGCATGTTGGCTTTGGCGCTTTCGCGGACGTGCCAGTCGATTGTGGCGCTCTGGCGGACGGTTTTGAGCAGTTCGCGGGCGATGAAGGCGAGTTTTTCGTCTCCCATGATCTCGACGGCGCTTTTGCTGGTAATAAGGGCGTCGTAAAAGGCCGTCTCTTCCTCGCTGAGGCCCAGCCTGTCGCCCTTGCCTTTATCGTCGCGGGCGTCCTTCGCCATGGCCACCAGCATGTCGATCATCTGGGTCATGGTGATGGCCTGGTTGGTGTACTTTTTAATGGCGTCTTCCAGGCGCTCTCCGAATTTTTGCGACTTGGCGACGTTCTTTTCGCTCTGGCGCTGGATTTCCTCCAGTAGCAAACGCTTGAGCAACTCCAGTGCGAGATTGCGGCGGGGCTGATTTTTCAGTTCGCCGAGGAATTCGTCGGAGATCAGGGCGATATTGGGCTTTTCAAGTCCGGCGGCCTGGAAGAGATCTACGACGCCGCCGGGCAGGATGGAGCGGGAGACGAGCTGGCGAACGGCGAGTTCGCGCTCGAATGCGGCGTTCTTCTGGCCGGGCTTGGCGATGGTGGTCTCTTTGATGTAAACCGCTCTGACGGCCTGGAAGAACGAGAGCTCGAATTCGTGCTGCAGGACTTTCTCATCTGGTACGGCGAGGGCGTAGGCCTGGCTGAGTTCGTAAACGGTCCGGGCGAAGTCTCGCTGTGTGTCGTCGTCCTGGCTGAAGAGGAACTCGGCGGCGTCCCCTAAGATGTCGAGGCGGTCCTGCGGCGTGCTGGAGGCCCAATCGACGTATGAGACGCCCTGCATCATGCCGCGGCATGTATACAGCTTCCCCATAAAGATATCGACGGCCTTTTTCTGGTTGGCCGCCGTGTCTTCTTCGTCCTTGCCGGTAACGGCCGTGTACTCGGCGAGGGCTTTTTTAAGCGATTCGCCAAGGCCCAGGTAGTCTACGACGAGACCGCCGGGCTTGGGGCCGAAGACGCGGTTGACGCGGGCGATGGCCTGCATGAGATTGTGGCCGTGCATGGGCTTGTCGATATACATCGTGTGCATGCACGGCGCATCGAAGCCCGTCAGCCACATGTCGCAGACAATCACGAGCTTAAAGGGATCGTCAGGATCTTTGTAGCGATTGGCGAGCGATTCCATAACCCGCTTGGGCCGGATGTGCTTCTGCCATGATGGATCGTCAGACGCTGAGCCAGTCATGACAACTTTGACGACTCCCTGGCCGTCATGATCCGAATCCCATTCCGGGCGCAACGCGATAAGGCGTTCGTACATGGCGACGGCGATGCGGCGGCTCATGCAGACGATCATCGCCTTGCCGGGCATTCCCTCAAGGCGTTTCTCCCAGTGCTTGACGAGGTCTTCGGCGACCTGCTGCAGCCGTTTCTCATCCCCAACGAGCGCCTCGGTGGCCGTCCATTCGCTGATGAGTTTTGCGCGGGCAATTTCCTCTTCGCCTTCGGTGATCTCCTCGAACTCGGCGTCTATTTTGGGGCGCTGCTCTTCGTCGATCGAAAGTTTGGCGAAGCGGCCTTCGTAGAAGATGGGAACGGTCGCCTTGTCCTCGACGGCGCGCTGCACATCGTAGACGCTGATGATATCGCCGAATACTCGTGTCGTACTGGCGCTCTTGAGATCGATGGGAGTTCCCGTAAAGGCGAGGAATGAAGCGTTGGGCAGGGCGCGCCGCATGTGCATGGCGTAGCCCTCGACGAGGGTTCCGGCCTTCTCGCCCGAGAGCACCATCTGTGCTTCCAAACCGTACTGCGACCGATGCGCTTCATCTGCGAGGACGATGATATTTCGGCGGGCAGTCAGTTCCGGATAGCGCTCCTCCTCCGGGTCGGGGAAGAACTTCTGGATGGTGGTAAAGATGACGCCGCCGGCGTTGCGGTTGAGCAGCTCGCGGATCTTTGCACGCGATTCCGTGCGCAACGGGGTCTGACGGAGCAGGTCCTTACAGGCGGCGAAAGTGTTGAAAAGCTGCTCGTCGAGGTCGTTTCGGTCGGTTACGACGACGATTGTCGGGTTTTCAAGCTCTTTGGCGAGGATGGCGCGGCCGGTAAAGTAAGCCATGGTGAGGCTCTTACCGCTTCCCTGCGTGTGCCAGACGACGCCGGCGCGCCCGTTGGAGCCCTCCCGGCTAGCTTCGATCGACGCCTTCAGGGCGGTGTTTACGGCGTGGAACTGGTGGTAGCCCGCGACCTTTTTGATGACGCCGGTGCGAACGTCCTCAAAGACGATAAAGTAGCGGATCAGATCGAGGAAACGTCGCTTTTCGAAGACGCCGAAAAGGAGCGTCTTGAGATCGCCCCGGCCTTCCACCGGTTCTTCGATCGCCCGCCAGGGCATGAACCGCTCTTGGTCGCTGCTGATGGTGCCCATACGGGCATCGGTGCCGTCGCTGATAACGCACAGTTCGTTATAGGTGAAGAGACCCGTGATCTGCGACTTGTAGGTCTGTATCTGCTTGAAGGCAGCCTCGACGCTGGCTTCGGGGCGGCCGGCGTTTTTGAGTTCGATGACGACCAGTGGGAGGCCGTTGAGAAACATCACGATATCGGGCCTGCGGTCGTGCTCTTTCGCGGGCGTGCTGTCGCCCTCCAGGTATTTTCGCTCCCAGACGGTGAACTGATTGACCGCGAGAAAATCGTTGTTCTCGGGCTTGTCCCAGTCCACCAGAAACACGATGGCCGTCGTTTCCTCACCGTCCGCGTTGCGGTACGGCACGTTGACGGTTCCGGTGAGCGCGAGGTGGAAGCTGCGGTTATTGGTGAGCAGGTCCGGTGATTCGGGACGGGTGATCTGTGTAAAGGCATCGCCAAGCACCCGGTCGGGCAGGCCGGGGTTCAGCCGCCGCAGCGCCGAGCGCAGGCGTCCGGCCAGGAAAACGGTAGAGAGAGTTTCGCGTTCGCTATCCGGCTTTTCCGGCTCGATCTGCGGGCCGTAAACGTGCGTCCAGCCCAGCTCCCCCAGCCAGGCCAGGGCTGCTCCTTCGATTTCTGCTTCCGTCATTCTGCTCATTTTACTAACCCTACCGGTTGCTCCGGAGCGACCGTCAATTCGCCGATGCGTCCCAATTCGTTCAGCAGCTTTACTAAAATCGACTCGATGTACAGATCGTGATCGAAGGCCGGATCATAGGGCTCTCCGTATAAGCCATACCAGATGGGAAATATTCCCCGGCCTGCCAAAAACGCCTCGCGCTTCCTGCGCTCCGGCTCGTCACCCGGCATCGGCAATATGGCGTAGTTTCTCGTATTCGGCGCATGCGGGCCGGTATATATCCCGTTTAACAGATCCATCGTCCGGTCGCTGGCCAGGCTGCACCCCATAAACAAGAGTACGCTATTGCGCATAATCTCTTCCATCGCCTGCCGCTGCGCGCATCCGGCGGCGTAAGCATTGTCGTACTCAGTCTTCGTCAACACCCGTGTCAACGGTTCCGATCCATGCCCATGGATCTTGAGCAGCATGGTTTTACGCTGCATCGCATATTTCGACCAGTCGACGACTTCTCGCCCTTTGAGAATGATGTCGTATTCCCTGTCGAATAGAGAATACGTCATGTCCAGAACATTGTCAAAGTTCGTTGTCAGCCCATGGCCGTCAAAAAGGGTCGGAAGGAGGCGAACAGCCCCGCGCACCTCTTGCGATGTCACGACAAGGCAGTAATAATCGAATTTCTCGTCAAACAGTTGGGGGACAGTCCGGTTGATGATCAACTCCGCGGCTTCCTCATAGCCCTGTTTTTTCAAGGTTCTGTTGAGCTGTGTATCGCTGACCGGAGGGGCGCAGTGGGCGCGAAGCTGGTGCAGAAAGCCGCCCCGCGACAGCGTTTCGTTCCGCAAGCCAGATGGAATCACGCCAGTTCAGGAACGTTTCCCGGAACGCCAAAGGGTTCATCGAGAGAACCTGAAACGGCGTAAAGCCCTGGCTCTGAACCAGAACCTCATCATCGGCCAGGTTATCGAACGAAAGCCACTGCTCAAAAGGTTGACGCAAAACCTCTATAACGCGCCTCCATCCCCCACGGCTACTTCGCCCGAAAGTAAACGAGGCAAAAGATAATCCCGCGTCTCTGCTAACCCACCTGCTTCACGCGTATTTGCATTCATCAATTGCAGAAGCGGAGAAACTACAGACATATAGGAAGAAATCAAAACATCTTCCGGGCATACGAATAGATATTCGTCACAGAATTTTGAGAAAGCGAGATTTTTAATTCCTGTCGTTCCATTTTCGTAATTCAGGAATACATTTTGATCATAAAGCCTTCTTAGAGCAAAATATAGCCAAACTGCTTCAGCTTCTGATTTTGCAGTTATAGCTCGGCAGAAGTTGGAAGCAACTACTGGTGTTTGCATTCCTTGTAGCCAATCGCTCGTCGCGAGAACTGCCCTACCAGTAGATTGAGTGGGGCTTCCACCTGAGATCTCAACGACGATTGTGCCTGGACGTAAAGATCGTTTCTCAGCACTTGACGCCTTAATATATCGAATTGGCATCTTGCCATAGCCGAAATTTTGGAGTGAAGGGATATCTGCACCACGAATACACCTAACTTCCTCAGCTTCCAAAGGTGTCTGACTATCTTTTCCCCAGTCTCCTCCCAGTAACTTCACGCCTAATTCATTAAGTGTTTGAGATAACCATCCTGAAGGCATAGGCCCAATCTCCGAATCCTCAAACGAATCAGGAAAGAGCGCGACGATTTCGGGAGCCAGGCCGAGTTCTTCCACCGGATCGCCCCCGCTAGCCTTCAGCTTCACCGGGTCAAAATCCACAAACCACGACTGAAACAACGCCCGCGCCATCTCCTCCAACGTCGCGTTCATACGACGGTTGAGTTCGATTTTATCGTCCAGAGAGGTGAGAATACGGGCAATTGCCCGTTGGTTTTCCAGACTGGGCAAGTCTACAGGTACCGATGCTAAGATCCCCGTATTCAGATTAAGCATCGTTGCGCCAACTGCGTGACGGACGATATATCGGCGTATCTCTTCAGTTCCTAACCAAAATGACAGCCATTCGGGATTAACGGTAGAGGTATCAGGTCTAACAAGAAGGCAACCTGTGCCACAAAGCCAACCAACTTCATGTTCACGTATTAACGCCCTACGTTCGATATCTCCTCTACGGCTGTAGATGATGTCTCCTACTTGAATCTTATGTCGCGAAAGCCGCTCCACATTTTCGACAGAGGTTCGAGCAATTTGGTCTTCGACAATACGGTTGTCGCCGATATTCAATGGCATTACAACAGGCACACCTTCAATAGTATAATCGCTTGCGTGAAGCTGGCTACCGAAAGGTCCTGTTTTAACTTTCGCAATTTCGCCTAGTGTAAGCTGCAATCTATTCTCACTATCCATCATGATTCAGAGCGTAACTTTATATTGTCGCTAATGACTATAAAATATAAGAGATTTCTAAAATACTCTGACACTGCTATTCTTTGTCTGTTGCTGGAGTTTTCGTTTGTGCCTTCTTTTTTACGGCTTTTTCATTTTGTGCTGGATTTCCATACATATGAAGTAGTGAAGTCGATATCTCGATTAAGGCTTTGTCATAATCATCCTCTTTCTTTTGAAGTGATTCCAAGACGCTTACAGCCATACCTACTGCATTAATCCTTTCAAGCACACGCATATACTCTTTAGCTTCATTCATGGACGCCTTATAGACCACTAGAAAAGTTGCACTTATAAAGCTGACTATTGCTCCAGACCATATTGAAATTTGAGACGCTAAAGGATTACCGGGATGTTTAAACGCAAACCATATACTTGCAGTAATTAGTGCAAAACCTGATATAAATGCACCAACAGATAATCTAAAAATATTTCTTAATTGATCTAGATTTCTATTTAAATAATCCTCAAGGGTATCTTTTGCTAATATCCAAGCCGCTTTTGGTTGTTCTTGTGGTGTAGCTGTTTCAAGATTCTCTTGAATTGTTTTCTTGTGTTCCTGCTTCTTCTCTCTAGTCTTATTTTCTTCAACCGCTAATTGATAAACTGATACTGCGAATATTGCAACTGTTAAAACACCAAACAATGACACACTGATGATATGTATGATGCCATTTACTGGTTCGTGTCGCACCTCACCAACAATAAAAATTGCAATGGATATAAACCAGAAAACTGTAAAGCCGTGAAAAAGATATCGTTGATTCTGAGTTCGCGAAGCCAAAAAACGTATATAGGCCTGTATCAGCTCTCCAATAAGAGATTCGGGAAAAGGAAACACCTTAACCTCTTTCTAGCTTAATAAGACTATTCTCGATCTGTTCCTGCAGCTTTGCGGATTCTTCGAATTGTTTAGTTAGTTGCATTCGGAGGCGGGCGAACTTTTCGGCGAAGGGTTCTCCGTCGGCTTCCACGGCTTCGCTGCCGCAGTAGCGGCCGGGGGTGAGAACAAAATCGCTCTGGGCGATCTCCTCGCGTGTGGCGGATTTGCAGAAGCCGGGGACATCGGCGTATGTTCCTTCCCTACTCCCGCGCCAGATATGATACGTATCCGCGATCCTGGCGATCTCGTCATCGCTAAGATTGCGGTGCGTCCGGTCTTCGAGGTAGCCAAGCTTGCCCGCGTTGATGAATAACGTCTCGCCCTTGCGCGCCCGGAAACCTTTCACCGCCTTGTTCTTGGCGAGGAACCAAAGGCTCACCGGAATGCCGGTGGAGTAGAACAACTGGCCGGGAAGGGCAACGATGCAGTCCACAAGGTCATCCTCGACCAACCGCTGCCGGATATTGCCTTCGCCCGACTGCTGGGAACTGAGCGAGCCGTTCGCCATGACGAAGCCCGCGTAGCCTTCCTCGCCTAGGTGGTGGAGGAAGTGCTGAATCCAGGCATAGTTTGCGTTCCCCACCGGCGGAGAGCCGTACTGCCAGCGCTGGTCGTCGCGCAGAAGCTGGCCGCCCCAGTCGGAGTCGTTGAAGGGTGGGTTGGCGATGACGAAATCCGCCCGCAGGTCGGGGTGGGCGTCGCGCAGGAATGAGCCTTCCGCGTTCCAGGCGATATCGCCGTCGATGCCGTGGACGGCGAGGTTCATTTTGCAGAGCCGCCATGTAGTCTGGTTGCTCTCCTGGCCGTAGACGCTGGTGCCCTTCTTGTTGAAGGTTTCGAAAACGGAAGGCAGCTTTGCCTTGTGATCGTGGATGAACTTGCGGCTCTGCACGAACATGCCGCCGCTGCCGCAGCAGGGGTCGAAGACGCGGCCGCCGTAGGGCTCCAGCATTTCTACCAGAACGCGCACGACGGCGGTTGGCGTGTAGAACTGCCCGCCACGCTTGCCTTCCTGGGTGGCGAAGTTCTTGAGGCAGTATTCGTAAACGCGCCCCACGACATCCTGTTCCGACTCGTTCGTCGCGTGTCGCCCCTCCATAAAGTCGATATTAGAGAAGAGGTTGAGCAGTTCCGTGAGTGTGCGCGGCTCCAGATTCTGGCGGGCATAGTTGCTGGTGAAAATGCCCTTCAGGCTGGGGTTGGATTGTGCAAGTTGATATAGGGCGTCGTCGATGAGCTTGCCGATCGTCGGCTGCGTGGCGTTGGCCTGCAGAGTTTCCCAGCGACTTTCGATAGGCACCCAGAAGATGTTTTCGCCTTCGTATTCGTCCCGGTCTTCCAGGGTCAGTTCGATGGCCTTTGGATTGTCGGCGAGGCCGGACGCAGGGTCTAAGAGTTCAGCCCGCAGCGCCTCGCGCCGGTGAACGAAGGCGTCGGAAACAAACTTGAGGAAGATGAGGCCAAGGACGATATCCTTATATTCCGAGGCGTCCATGTTCTTGCGGAGCTTATCCGCTGCTTTAAAGAGCTTTTCTTCAAAGCCGAGGTTGGTAAACGATTGTACGGCCATATTCCATTAGTTTACCTCGTGGTGGGGATAGGTTACCATAGATAGATTAAGATGCTACTCCCTCAAATTTTGTTAGCCAACCAGATCTTTTCACAGATTTCGTTTTATGCTATAATACTATAACGATTTATGAGCTTACAGATCGTTATGGTAACACCATTTCATTAACCTCAGAAGGAGCAGGATATGGAATTTACGTTTAGTGTCAAGGGATCAGAGCAGGAAATGCGGCCCTTCATCAATGGTCTCAGTAAGCTATTCAGGGAGATGGAAATCAAGCCCAGTATAAACGTTGACGAGACATTGCCCCACACCGCACCGAAACCGAAATTCAAGCCAGGCCAAGAAGGATATTACATTCAACTCGTTTGGGAAAAGATAACGGTAAAGGCGAAGAGGGCTCTTCTGTATATTGCAACCCATGATGGATGCACAAAAGAGGAGATTGTAAATGGTCTTGGCGGCTTACTGACCGATACACGGGATCTTGGTGGAGCTCTTAGCAGTGTATCGCGCCGTTGTAAGGCATTGCTCTTTAATTTGAATGTAATCTATGAGAAGGTGGAAACAGCAAACGGCCCGCGATATTATATGGCTGACGATGCCATCGAGGCAATTAAATTCCTGGGCCAAAACATTGACAATAATGACCCTGCTGATGTTATTCAGGGAGATCCTGACGAGGAGTAGTTGTTTAAACGTACCCCGAGGCTTTGGAACTTTACCGCCTTTAGAGATTCATCACAAGCCATGTGATGAATCTCCGTCAGCAATTCGCGGACGGTAAGAAGGCGTATAGAGTACATTCCCCTGTTCCCGAACGAGCTTGTCTTTGGGGAAGTCTTCCATATCAATGTCCGGTCACAAATCGCACAGCGCTTAGGCCGGTGCAGGTGCCGTTGTAGGTTCCGTCCACGGCTTCGGCGGCGATGATAACCGACTTTAGCGGCTGGCCGGCGAGGGCATTGGGAATGGTGATGGGCTCGATCAGGGGTGCGCCGCTTGCACGGGGAAGTTCGATGGCGGCTCCGCCGGTGGTAAGCGGATGCCATGTCGCGCCGTCGGTGGAACCGTAGATGCGCGTCTTTCGGAACCCTCTGTCGGTGAGGTTCATCTGGTTGTGGTTCCAGATCAAGAGGGAGTCGATTTTATAGGGCTTTGCGAAGTCGAACCTTGCCCAGGCCTCCGCCGGGGCAAGGCCTGGTGCCGGTGGCTTGGCGGGGAAGATCCCCGTTGTATGCCACATCGTCTCAGCGCCGCCATTGTTGTCATGCAGATCTCCCTGCATTCCCGATCCATCAATCAGATGCTGCTCGGAGGCAAAGGCGGTGGACGCCGTAACCTTGATCGCCTTATCGGGAATGACATTTGCCAGGCGTGAAACTCCAAATCGGACGGCGCTCAGGCCGTAGCAGTCGCCACCGTAGTTGCCTCCCTCAGGCTCGGCGGCGATGATTACAGCCTGCAGCGCCGTTCCCGGTGCGGCGTTGGGAATGACTGCGGGAAGCGCCGACGGCGTTCCGGGCGCTTGCGGAAGTTCGATCACCTTTGATGCCGTGAGCGGTATCCATGTTGAGCCGTCGGATGTGCCGTAGATGCGGGTCAGCCGAAATCCCCGGTCTGTCAGGTGCTCCTGGTTGTGGTTCCAGATCAGGAACGTGTCGAATTTCACAGGCAGCGCAAACGTAAATTTAACCCAGACAGGCGACGGCGAGAGTCCTTTTTCGGGCGGCGAGGCGGTGGATACCCTTTGCGAATGCCACATCGTCTCGGCTCCGCCGTTATTGTCGTGCAGGATCCCTACCATGCCCGATCCGTCAATCAGATGCTGGTCGGAGGCGAAGACGGATGACGCGGCGGCCTTAACCAGACTGCATGGGATCGAGGGAGTAATATCTCCCATAATGGTCGCGGCAGCCAGATCGCCCTGCCCTGCCAGAATGCCAAGGCACTCCTGCGCGCGGGCGTCACTCTGCGGAACGCCGTTGCCATCCAGATGTCGCTGGGCCATCCGCAGCAGACCAAAGGTGTCGCCTTTGTCCGCCTGAGTCTGATCGTACTCCACGCTCTCCGTTTCCGCCGAACTGCCGGCGTCGAACTTAGCAGCATACGCTGCCAGGTCGGCAGGGGATACACCGGGAGCGGTCTTCAGAAAGTTGTAGGCATTGCGCATATCCTCTTCCCGGCGCGCAGCCGGATGAGGAAGGACGGCGATTCGCGTTACGAATTGGCCAAGCGTTTGCCAGTACTGGGAGCCTGCGCCGGTAGCCCCCGGCTTTATTGCAACCTCATTGCCCGGATGGCCAGCAAGGATGCCGGGATCTCCCTTGAGCGCCGCCTGCGCCAGCGCGAGATCCTGTGAGGCATCGGTGGTTTGCTCGGAAAGCCGATACCAGACCTCCGGATTGAACGGGTTGACGGGCAGAGCGCTGCGAAGAAGCTTAACGCCGAGCGTTCCTTTGACGACGGCAGGCATAGTCCTGAATATATTCGCCGCCATGCGCGTGTCCATGTAGGACTTAAGGCCCGCGTTCATGGCAAGCGCAAGACCGAGATGATATTCTGCGCTGGCCCAGTTATACATGTCCCGGTAGCGGATTTGCGTGCCAGGGTCCTCGTCAAAGTACCACTGAGCGCAGGTTGCATCCGGCCCGCCGGCAAAGGCTTGCTCGACTTCGGATGTCCACGCGCCGTCGACATACTGGAAGGAGATGAGGTTGGAATGGCCCGGCTGTCCGGCCCACATCGCCGGTTTCCCCAGCGCCGAATACAGATCGACTGTCCCTTTGGAGATAGGAATACACTGCCCGCCGTGAATGATACGGTCCGGCCAGGCGTCCCAGAACCATTTGGATGGACGCAGGGAATCGGGCATGACGTCGTCGTCGCCACGATACGGGCCGTACGTGTGATATCGATCCGGCCCATGCTGGCCCTGGAATGTCTCCCAAATATAGTCCGCCTCGCTCAACTGGACGGAGTGAGCCAGGGGCATGAGGAGTGGCCATGGCGCAGTGTCTATGGGAAAGAGCGGCCATCGCATCGGTTTGCCGTCAACATCCGGCGTCGACGACGGCTCACTGGAATCGATTGCCGCAAGGTGATTCAGCCAGGCAACCGTGGACGGCTTCGGGTCACGCGCGGCCGGCCTCTGCCCGAGGAGTATCATCGCATTCTTGAGACGCTCCCCGAACTGGACAGACTTATTCACCTCGCCGATCAAGTTCGCGGGGACATTCTGCTTGGAAAGGAAGCTGCGCAGACGCTCCTGAAGGGACGCATCCTGATACAGATCGGCGGCCGCGACATGCGACTGGCTCATGAAGTCCGCAATTTGCCGGATGTACGCTTTTTCTTCATCGGAGCCGGGTACCTTTAGCGATTCGTCACCCCAGAAACCGGCCTGATAGTCGCGCCCGATGGACTTGAGTTCGTCCGGAGTCTCCACCCCTTTTATCCGTTTCGCCACCGACACGGCGATCGCCAGTGAGCGGTACTTCGCCAGGAACCCTGCCGGCATCTGTTCGCACAGCTGCGCATAGTTCTGGAAAATGCTGGGGTCGGGAGGGAAGACGCTGCCGAACATTGCGGTCCGCACGCCGTCATGCCGGCGGACATCGGCGAGAAATTGCGTCGGCACCGCCTGGTGATTCCGCCTCATCTCCTGCACGACGGTCTTCTCAGCCCAGGCGAGATACGCCTCCCGGACCTCCGGCGTAAGTATTCCGCCTGAACTTTTAAGCAGAGGTCCGAGGGTGGCATAACAGTCTTTGCTTACGGCAGCGGCATCGGGCATGGAAGATGCCGCCGAGTCCGCGAAAGCTGCCGTCGATAGTCCCAGCGCAACAAGAAGAATGATTGGTAATCGAATCATGATTTCCAGGCTTAGATACAGTTTTCTTGATGATACTTCAACATAGCCGGAGATGATGTTCGATCCGTTTATCATTCCGTTTGATAATAAAGTTCTAATCTTCGAGGGTGTATTGTTGAGTTTGCAACGATTTTGAGTTGGGTAGGTTCGCTTGGCGAAGCGGCCCGCCAATCAGCAAGATTTTACAATCGCCGTTTATATTGACCGTTGAACACGCTTTGTTATGAAGTTGTGCGTGCTAACTGGACTAAAAGGAAACCTTACCTATGCAGCCTCCTTTTCGCATCCGGGCAGCCTTCGGGCTAATGATGGGATTGCTTCTGCTCTCCGGCAGCTTCCCGGCTTATGCTGATGTGCCTTCGATCTTCCAATTTGACAGCCGGCACGGAAGCTCCCCTCTGGCAGCGCTCGCTCAAGGACCTGACGGCAACTATTACGGAACCACAGCCACCGGCGGCGCCGGGACTGCATATCCAAACGGCAATGGGACGGTATATAAGGTTACTCCAGGTGGATCGGTAACCATCCTGGCCAGCTTCACCGACGGCAGCGTTCCGTTCGGCACTCTGGTTTTAGGCGCCGACGGCAGCTTCTACGGCACAACCGAACAAGGCGGAAGCGGCGATCGTGGAACGGTATATAAGCTGACAACGGACGGCACACCCGCCGAAACCAGCCTGACCACTCTCTACAACTTTGACGGGGGCAGCAATGGAGGGACACCGTTCAGCACCCTATCTCAGGCCGCGGACGGCAGCTTCTATGGGACGACTTCCAACGGCGGCAGCGACGGCAAGGGCACGATATTCAGGCTGACCACCGACGGCACCCCGGCAGGAACGTTTTTGACGACACTGCTTAACTTCAACGGGTCAAACGGCGCCTTCGCGGAGGGAGCGCTCACTTATGGCCCCGATGGCAACTATTACGGCGTGACCCAGCGAGGCGGCAGCAGTGACAATGGAACGATATTTAAATTGGCGACGGACGGAACACCGCCGGGAACCACGCTGATCACGTTAGTCAACTTCAATGGGTCTAATGGCATTAACCCGTTCAGCGCGCCGATCCTGGCGCATGACGGCAGTTTCTATGGGACGACTTACGCCGGCGGCGTCAGCAATGCCGGGACGCTGTATAAGCTGTCGACGGACGGAACGACGGCGGGATCCACATTAACGACTCTGTTCAACTTCAACAACGCAAATGGGGTACAACCGACTGCTCCTCTGATCCAGGGAAGCGACGGCAACTTTTACGGCAGCACAACGACCGGTGGACCTCGCTCCTACGGCACTGCGTTCAGGCTTATAACAGACGGCACGGCTGCGGGAAGCGTGGTGACATCCCTCGTCAACTTCAACGGCTCCAATGGGTCCCAACCAAGCGCGGCGCTGATTCAGGCCGGCGACGGAAGTTTCTACGGAACCGCATACGGCGGCGGCAATTTCCCTACCGGAGGCACGGTGTACAGGGTCAGCGCGCCCACTGTAAGCAGCGGAGCACTGGCGATCCCGAAAGACCAGGCTGTACGCCTGTCTCTGACATACTCAGATACGAATGGAGAGCAAGGCTATCAGACATTGAACGTGGGGTCGCCATTGCATGGAACACTCTCCGGTCGCACAGTCTCTTACGACTCAGTTCACGGAACCGGCGTTATCAATGAGACTTACACGCCAAACGCAGGCTTCACCGGTACGGACAGCTTCACATTCAGCGTCGCAAATGCGTTTGGGTCCAGCAGCACGGCAGCATACAATATCACTGTTACGGGCGCTCCGGGATTGCAGTCTCTGGTAATCGATCCCGGGATGATTGTAGGGGGGAGTTCGACAGCGGGCGTCGTCGCGTTGACGAGCTCGTCCGCTTCGCCGGCAACGGTGGCGCTCACGAGCAGCGATCCTTACACGCTTTCAGTGCGACCATCCGTCACGATCACGGCGGGCCACCGGCACGCAAACTTCATGGCGGCGTCGCGCGCGGTCTCCACTTCCACGGATGTTATCGTGACGGCCACCTGCAACGGCGTAACGACGACACAAATCGTCACGGTCACACCTCCACCGTCCGCGCTGCTGTCCGTTCAGGTGTCCCCAACAAGTGTTGTCGGTGGGAGCGCCAATGCAGCAGGAACGGCAGCTCTTCAGAGCGCGACAAGCTATCCTGTGACGGCGACGCTCACCAGCAGCAATCCGGCGGCGCTGTCCGTGCCGTCATCCGTCACGATTGGCCCAACTCACCGCACAGCGCCCTTTACAGCCGTATCTCATCCTGTAACGGCGGCGCAGACGGTTACGATCACGGCTGTGGCTAACGGCGTAACGAAGACCTGCACTGTAACAGTTACGCCTTAGGCCGCCCGCGGCATTTAAGGATGAAGCCTTATACTTAATGTCCGGTAACGAAGCGGACGGCGCTCAGTCCGTAGGTGGAGCCCCCGTAATTTCCATCAACAGCATCTGCGGCGATGATGACCGACTTCAGCTTTTGTCCGGCGAGAACGTTCGGTATCGAAACGGGTTCGTCCATGGAAGTGCCGTCCGCCTGGGGCAGATCGACGAGGGCGTCCGCAGTCAGCGGATGCCAGGCGATGCCGTCGGAGGTGCCGTAAATCCGCGTCTTGTGGAAGCCACGGTCAGTGAGGGTCAGCTGATTGTGGTTCCAGATCAAGAGAGAGTTGAACTGCTGGGGCTGTGCAAAGTCGAACCGTACCCATGCGGGCGACGGCGCAAGGCCTTTTGCGGGCGGTTGGGCGGCGGGATGGTCCACCGTGTGCCACATCGTCTGGGCCGCTTCGGCGTTATCGTGCAGGGCGCCCGCCATACCGGATCCATCCAACAGATGCTGCGGCGCCTGCAGAGGACTGTATGTGGATGACGTCTTAACGGCGATCACGTTTGCCGGGACCGAATGGGGTATCCGGCGAATTGCAAAACGCACGGCGCTCAGGCCGTAGCAGTCGCCGCCGTAGTTTCCGCCCTCGGCTTCCGCCGCGATAATGACCGCCTTTATGGCCTGTCCGGACGATGCAACAGGGATCGCTGCCGGCAGCGCCGAAGACGAGCCGCTCGCCTGCGGCACCTCGACGACTTTCGATGCCGTGAGGGGCGTCCAAGTCGCGCCATCTGCTGTGCCGTAGATGCGGGTGAGGCGGAAGCCGCGGTTGGTCAATGTGGGCTGGTTGTGGTTCCAGATCAGGAGAGAGTCGAACTTTACAGGATGAGCGAAATCGAACCGCACCCAGGCGGGCGATGGAGCGAGTCCTCTTTCCGGAGCTCTCGCGGCGGTCTGGTTAGCGGTATGCCACATTGTATCAGCGCCCTGCGGACTATCGTGGACGATACCGCACATGCCCGCCCCATCAATCAGGTGCTTGGCAGCCTGGGTCTGACTGTATACGCTTGACGCCGTAACTGTGATCACATCCGCCGGAACAACCGGAGACATGTTTGCCAGAATGATCGCCGCAGCCGAATCTCCCTGGCTTGCCGAGCTGCCCAACAACTCCTGCGCCTTCTCATCGCTCTGGGGCGCCCCTTCCCCACTCTGATAACGCTGAGCCATCCGTAACAGCCCAAAGGCATCGCCGGAGTCGGCCAGTTTGCGGTCGTACTCCACGGCATCCGGGTCTGCCGTGCCGGTATCGGAAAACCGGCCGGCATAGGCGGCAAGGTCGCCGCCGGATACGCCGGGAGCCGTCTTCAGAAAGTCGAAGACACGGCGCATTCCGGCCTCATTATGGGCAGGAGCATTGGAGAGGATGGCATACTGCGTAACGCACGGCGCCAGGGTACTCCAATACTGACCGTTGGCCCCGCTCGCTCCCGGCTTGACCGTAAACGCATTGCCCGGGTGGCCGGAAAGGATGCCGGGATCGCCCTTCGCCGCAGCCTCGGACAGCGCAAGGTCCTGCATGGGATCGGTGGTTTGCTGGGCGAGCCGGTACCAGATCTCCGGGTTGAACGGGTTGGCGAACAGCACGCTTCGCAGGAGCTTTATGCCCAGAGTTCCCTTGATATCCCCAGGCAAGGTTCTGAAGATGTTTGCGGCGATGCGCGTATCCATGTAGGATCTCAGACCGGCATTCATGGCAAGCGAAAGGCCAAGCTGATATTCCGCTCCGGGCCAGTAGTAGAGGTCCCGGAAGTGGATCTGTGTTCCCGGGTCCTCATCAAAGTACCACTGAGCGCTCGTCACAGTCGGGCCGCCGGCAAAGTCCTGCTCTACCTCAGACGTCCACGCGCCGTCGACGTACTGGAACGAGATGAGGTTCGCGTGGCCCGGCTGCCCAGCCCACATGGCGGGTTTCCCCAGCGCCGAATACAGGTCGACCGTTCCCTTGGAGATGGGAACACATTCGCCGCCATGGATGATGCGGTCCGGCCAGGCATCCCAGAACCACTTGGAAGGACGCAGGGAGTCGGGCATGACATCATCGTCGCCACGATATGGGCCGTACGTATGATACCGGTCCGGCCCATGCTGTCCCTGGAACGCCTCCCAGATATAGTCCGCCTCACTCAGAGGAACGGGATGAGCCAGCGGCATGAGGAGCGGCCATGGGGCGGTGTCGATGGGAAACAGCGGCCAGGGCATCGGCTTGCCGCCGGCATCAGGCGTCGAGGACGGAGTACCGGAGTTAAGGGCAACGAGATGGTTTATCCAGTCGATCGTAGCCGGCTTTGCATCACGGTTCGCCGGGCGCTGACCGAGCAGGACCATGGCATACTTGAGGCGCTCCCCGAACTGAACGGATTTATGGACTTCGTCGATGAAGTTTGAAGGCACATTGTGCTTGGAAAGAAAGCTGCGCAATTGCTCCTGAAGCGATGTGTCCTGGTACAGATCGCCCGCCGCAACATGGGACTGCGCCATGAAACCCGCGATTTGCCGGATGTACGCTTTTTCTCCGTCGGAGCCCGGGACCTGAAGGGATTCGTCTACCCAGAAGCTGGGCTGATAGTCGTGCCCGATATTGCTGACCTCGGCGGCCGACTCAACACTCTTCGTCCGTTTCGCCACGGCCATCGCAATAACCAGAGAACGGTAAGTGGACAGGGTTCTTGCAGGCGCCTTCTCGCACAGCTGCGCATAGTTCTGGATGATGCTGGGATCAGGCGGAAAGACGCTGCCAAACATTGCGGTTCGCACACCATCATGCTGGCGGACATCGGCAAGGAACTGCGTGGGCACAGCCTGGTGGTTCCGTTTCAATTCCTGCACGACTGTCTTCTCGGACCACGCGAGATATGCCTCTCGAACTTCCGGCGTGAGAGTTCCTCCCGATCCTTTAAGCAGAGGCCCAAGGGTGGCATAACAGTCTTTGCTTAAGGATGCCGCATCTGGCATAGCAGATGCTGCGGGGTCCGCGAATGCCGCAGGCGATAGTCCCAGCGCAACAAGAAGAATGAGTGGTAATCGAATCATGATTTCCAAGTTTAGATACAGTTTTCATGATTATACTTCAAGGAGTATGGCCGATTATACAAGGGATGTTAGCGGGCAAGCCTCTCCCCCGGCCGCTACCGCAGCTTATCCGGGCAAGCCTCTCAGAATCCTCTCCCCCAAGCTCGTACAACTCGCTTTTCCCCTCTCCCACAGGGAAAGGGGTGTCCAAAGGTCATTTGCCAGACGACTCTATAGTGAGATGAGCTTATAATCCCAAGCTATGCACATGAAAGAGTCGCCTGGCAAACGACCTTTGTGTGCGAGGGAGAGGATTCTTACGAGGCTTGTACCTGATCTCGCTTAAATACTGACCATCGATGCGGCACACGGCGACAGTGGGTATATAGCTCACTTACGCGGCGGCCGCAGGGCGCAATCTTCCGGTGAGCAGGAATAGTAATGCGAAAACCCCAGATTGAGAGTGACATCCCCGGCTTGAAGGCCAATCCCGGCTACGCCATGGGGCAGCTTGCGCGAGCTTATGCGACACGCGATTCGCATGCGGACGAAGGCGTCCGAGAGCGAGCGGGAAAGAAGGCGGATACCTGGTTTAAGATCCTTCAGGACATGCTTTCCGGCGCGCTCAATATCGGCTCGCGAACCCCGGTTTTGAATACTCCTGCCTGGGCGACTCTGGAAGTGGCTCATGGGGGCTTCGCGACCGGCAATCTCGCCGCCGGCGGCGTTCTGCTGCCGCACGAGACGCAGATCCTGGGACGCATCGCATCGCCGCCGAGCGCCAGTCCGCGGGCATCGATCAACAGCTACTATATCAGTGACGATGGTCTTCTTGAGCTTCAGTCGATGCTGGAAAGCGGGCATTACCGTGTCGGCGTACCTGAGGAAGGGGCGCTGCTCACGGTCGCGTGGCTGCTTCGCAATGATCAGGCAGACGCCGCCCTGGGCATTCTGGATCATATAGCGCCCTACTTCGACAAGCTGCGCTTCTATCCGATCCCCGCGCAAGCGCCTCCGGTGGAGCGCTCCCTCGTCTATTTGCAGACAGCAGGGCAGGTCGCAAAGAGCCTTCAGGGAATTCGAGTGCGGACAAGCGTCACGATCCAACGGGAGGCCATGCTGGTCTGGATGCCACTCGTGGACCGTATCGTGGATCTGTTTCTTCAGACCGTCGAAGGCCCGCCCCCAACACTGAAGCTAGGCGAGGACGGAAAGCCATTGCGTGGTGAGAATGGAAAGTACGCCATTGAGGGCGGATGGCCATGCCAGCACTATGGGGACGAATGGAGGCAGCGCGCTCGCGCCGTGCTGGCGGAGTTTGCGGAGACAAGAAAGCACCATAAGCTGTATCGCAAGGTCGATCACAAGGGCGAGAATATCGCCATCCTGCGGAAATTCCTTGCTGTTTGCGTGCAGAATACCAAGCAGCTAACGGGGCGCGAGGTGGGCTTGATCCGTCTTGCGCTGGCAGGCTATATCACACGCCGCGGCACGCCGAATTCGGAACAGTGCCGGCAGATCCGGGAGCGTCAAACGGAACTCGCGCGGCTGCCCGGTAGCGCGGAGCTTGCCAGGGTCGTTGCCGGACGTCTGGCAGCGGCAGCGCCGGATGAGCCGCTGGAGAATGTCGATGATATCCTTGGCCCGGTAAACGCCGGGGAGGCGGAAGCGTATGGCGTTCCCGTCAATCACGATGTCGCAAAGAGACTGGGCGGCAAAGTCATGCGGTGTCTGGCGGCGTCGCCGGAGACTCTCGTATGGAAGCGCATCGTTACATCGGGAGAAGTCCTGGCCACGATAGCGCGGCAGATGACGGCGCAGCTGCGGGCGTCGAGATTTGCCGATGCGGATCTGAGGCGGCTCTATGGGCAGGTCTATGAGGCGTTCCGCAAACGCCGGTCTCTGCTGCTTCTGAACCTGGCAAGCCAGATAAAACTTGGCGAACTGCCGTGGGTGAGCGCGATCGATGGGCTGCGGGCAACGGACGAAGAGGCGAAGCAGGAGGCGCGGCGTGCGCTTTCGCAGGTGGCGGACCTGGCCGTGAGGGCGTTTCCGGATCAGATCCTGCCAAACAAACTGCTGCAGGAGATGCGCGCCCTGGCAGCGGACGCAGGGCTGCACATCCCATTTGTGGATGAGTTGGCCGCCGATATTTTCATGGGCGCGTTCGGAGAGAAGTTCCTGCGCTCAGCCCAGATTGCCGCCGCTCTCCTGGAAGGCACCCTGTATGAGAGATATTACGGCATCTCTTACGAACGAATACGCAAGATTGACGACATTGTAACAACATTGCCGCTGGTGAGACCGCCGGTATCGCAGGCGTTCTACAATATTTGTGCCGAGATGGCAGGACCGCACCAGGACTACGCATCCGTCGCAAGAAACGGGATGATCATTGAGCAAGAGCAGATCCTCACGACACACAACCTGGCAGTTTTGTTTGCGCCGTTGCGAGAGGATTCAGGCCCTGGAAAACGAACGGGAGCAACTCAGCCTATCGTTGTTCTTAACACGGCGAAAGAGCCAAGTCCGGATAGCCCCTGGACAGACTCGGGCGATCTGGCTGTGAACTGCTTTATCCAAATTTGCCGCCGGAACCGGCAAATGCCGGCAGATTGGAAGAAGCGGCTGCAGATGATAAAGAACTCGGCTTATGCATGGAGGCAGATGATACTCTTCCTGGCGCTGCTGCCGCAGAGGGAAATCGTGGAGTTCTACTCCTGGGCAAGCGAAGACCTTGCGAAGCAGAGCCCGGAGCTGCAGGCGCGTTTGGCGCCTGCGATGCTCGGCCTGAAACGCGCCATCGACGGTCTACCTACGGAGGCGTCTGGAGATGAGAACGGAAAAGGCGAGGCAAAACGGTTTCTGGGATGGACGACTGGCAAGCACTGGATGGGATAGTGAAACAATAGATAAGAGACACTAACAAAAATCGGCCACGTTCTGCTCCCGACAACACCTCGGACCGTGGAGCTTTAGCTCCACGGTCCGAGGTTACTTTTGATAGGATCTCTAAGTAAGCTTGTGGTTTATTGCTTCAGCTTCCTTCGCGCCGTCCAATCAGCAAACAGGCGTCATCGTGAAATGCGCCTCCGGCATAGTGGCGTGCGCCGTCGAATATGGAGCGTCCGACCTGGGCCAATGGCATGGATGCGTCCTGCTTCCGAATAGCGATCTGCCCCAATCCCTCAATCCCAAGGAAGGGGCCATGGCGGCCCGGCCCACCCTCTGCCGGCTTTCTGGCTTCAGTGATTCCGTCCGTCGCCAGCAGAACGGAGTCTCCAGCGCTGAGGCTTATGGCCGCTGTGGTATAACCCTGCCCTGGCATAAGTCCAAGGGCCGGACCGCATGCCGGCGCGGCTTCCACAGTGCCGCCGGCCCGCAGCACCAGGGGCGGCTCTCCCCCAGCACAAAGGCACTCGGCCTCTCCCGATTCTCCGTCCAGCACGACCATGGTCAACGTGGCGAAGGTGTCGCATTCGCGGCCGTCCATATGCTGGGCATTGCAGACAAAATCGTTGAGGCATGCGAGAGCATGAGCAGGATCGCCGTGCTCGCGCAGGTAGGCGCGAAGAGTGAAGCGTATCTCGGCAACGCGCTCGGCCGCAGCAAGCCCCTTACCGGATGCGTCGGCGACCGCTAATACAACCCGGCCGCCGCCGAGCATGAAAGCATCGAAGCTGTCGCCCCCGACAGTGGCCTCGGCGAGCGCAGCTTCATAAAAGGCCTCAAGGGAAAGGCCCGACACCTTCTGCCGGAGTGACGTCCTGAGCAGAACCTGCTGCAGGCTTTGCGCGATCCGATGCTCCCGCGCGTAAGCTGCGTGATCGGCAGCAGGCGCGGCAGAAGCGGCGTTAATTGGCGGTGCAATCATAGTCAATCTCCGGCATATTGAGCGTCGGCTTTGCCCTGGCGAATAAATTCACGGGCTGGTAAGTTCGCAAAGTGTCCCTTCGGACACTGCAGAATGGCATTAGCCATAATCTTCAGTCGGCGCAGGCGGGCGCCCTCTGGGCACTTGTGATCTTGCCAGCCCGCGATTTCAATCGCCAGGGCAATCCGTGGTCTATGGGTCCGTTTCAATCGCCAGGGCATGGCCGATTACGTGATTTAGCCAGCCCGTGCCACCTGGCCGCCAAGGCACAGCCGCAAGAAATGGCGTATATTCAACCTACACCATCAGCACGATCTTGCCGCGGTTGTGCGGTTTGCCGGCCAGCATCTCGTGGGCGATTCGCGCTTCCGAGAGCGGCAGCACTTCGCCGGTGAGTGGCGTGAGCGAGCCGCTATCGATGCATTCGGCGATCTTTGTCAGCAGGTCCGTCGTAACCTCGACATAGAAAAACACCCCCTGGATGCCTAGCTCGGCAGCCTTTGCCTTATCGGGCTGCGATACCGACGACACAAGAACGCCGCCGGATTTGAGAACGCCGAACGAGCGGTTCTGCGTCTCGCCACCCACCGTATCAATGACAATGTCGATGCCGGAGAGGCCGTCTTCGAAGCGTGCATCGGAGACATCGATCACGGTGTCGGCGTGAAGGGATCGGACATAGTCAACGTCTTTTGTAAACGCAGTCCCGATCACTTCAGCGCCGACATACTTTGCAAGCTGCACTGCCAGCGAGCCGACACTGCCGGCGGCTCCATGGACGAGCACTCGCTTTCCGGGTCCCGCATTCCCATACTGGATCACCATCTGCCAAGCCGTGCACGCTACCACGGGAACGCCCGCCGCATCGACATCGCTGAGGCTTTTCGGCCTCAGCGCAATCATGCCGGCTTCGACAACGGAGTACTCGGCGTAACCGCCCACGAACAGCGGGTTGGTTGAGCCGTAGACGGCATCGCCGGGCTGAAACGCCGTGACACCCGGACCAACTTCCTCGACAATCCCGGAGATATCGGAGCCAAGGATCAATGGGAGAGGTTGGCCGAGCTTGCTCGCGCCGCTCCTCACCAGGGCATCCCATGGACCGACACCTGCGGCCTTGACGCGGACCAGCGCCTGCCCTTCTCCGGGCGACGGGCGAGGAGCTTCCTCATAAACGATGGCATCCAGACCACCGTGTTCGTGAACGCGAACTGCTTTCAATGTCTTCTCCTTTGAGGAATTTGCTTGCGTATTTCGGGTTCTACTTCGCGGCAGTCTGCATCGGCTGCCCGCCTCCTGTATTAGCCGTCGCGGTCTTCGCCGCCTCCTCGATTATGGCCGCGACCTCTTTGGGATGCGAGATAAACGGCACATGGCTCGATTTGATTTCGCTTGTATGCGCGCCCATACGCTTGGCAAAGAAGCGCTCAAGGTCCGGGTTGATAGCCTGATCGTCCTTCGCCACGAGATACCAGGATGGGATTGTCTTCCATGCCGGATTGGTCACGCTATCTCCGAAAACAGAAGCCGCCAGAGGCTTCTGAGTCGCAGCCATAATGCGCGCTTCTCCATCCTGCACATCCGCGCAGAAGACCGCGTGAAATTTAGTGCGGTCGATGTAGAGGAACCCTGCTGCATCGGGAGCGAGGGCCGTGCCAAGCGCGCTGGGATACTTCTCGTTCATGGCGCCAAGGGGTTCGTTGGCCTCCGGCGCGAAGGCGGCCACGTAAACCAATGCCTTGACGTTAGCCTCGTCGGCAGCCGCTCCCGTGATAACAGCGCCGCCATAAGAATGGCCGACGACGACCACAGGGCCTTTCTGCGCATCGATCACACGCTTGGTCGTCGCAATGTCGTTGGCCAGGGATGTAAGCGTATTCTGTACGGCGGTCACCGTATAACCGTCCTTCTCAAGGATCGGGATAATGTGCTGCCAGCCGGTCGCATCGGCAAATGCGCCATGCACGAGGATAATCGCAGGTTTGCCGGTCTGGTCGGCAACCGCCCTGACCTGTGCCGGATCGGCTTGAACGCCCATCGAAAGGCCTGTTGACGCTGTGAGCGCGATGGCAATAGCCAGTTTAAGTGATTTGATGTTTTTCATTTTCGTGTTCTCCTACTGTAAAGTTTGGTTCTGTAATGGTTGATTTGTCAGGCGTTGGCGTATAGTTCAAGCGTTGCGCCGTGTACGGCATGGGCGCGTTTCGAGCAGAGATAGAGAGTGGCATCGGCAATATCATCCGGTGTCACCCAATCACCGGAGTGCTCTTCTCCCATGGCATGCCGATTGGCTGGTGTGTCGATGGTCGATGCCAGCATCAGGTTGACGTGTATTCTCTCGGCCCGCAGTTCAGCGGAGAGTGAATGTGTCAGGGCGATCAATCCGGCTTTGGACGCTGCATAGGCGGCCATTTTTGCGGTGGGCTGCAGGGCGGCTCGCGCTCCGAGGGCCACGATCCAGCCGCCCCCAAGTGCCCGCAGACCGGGAAGCATAGCCCGGTAGCAGTGGAAAGCGGATGTCAGGTTCATCGCCATCATGCGTTCCCAGATCTTTACGGAGTCATCCGCGCCGAACGGGGTCATTGCGAAGCCGCCCACAAGATGAATTAAAGTGTCGGCGGGCTTGCCGAAGGCCTTCTCCGCCGCGGCCACCATACCGGCAGCGCCTGCTTCCGTGGTGACGTCGCCCGCGAATGTCGCGAGGCGCTCGGTGTCACCGGCCGGAAGCGAGGCGCGCAGATGGTCCAGTGTCTCCTGCGTGTGGTCGGCCACCAGAACTGAAGCGCCGGTCTCAAGCCACCGCTGTGTTACCGTATGCCCTGCCCCACCCGCTCCGCCAGTGATAATGATTATGCGGTCGGTCATTTCCAGATCAGTTGTGTTGTTGGCCATTTTATAAATCCCCTCCGCGGTAGACGCTCTCTTCGGCGAACATCTTTACATTGGCGACGAGTTGCTCAAGCAAATCCATGTGAGCTGGGGTGAAGCCCTGGATCATGGGAGACTCCACCACGATGGCGATATCGGGCAGCAGGGCGATCAGGTCGTCTTCACGTATCCCGAGGCGATCCGCCGCTTCCGCCAGTGTATACAATCTGTCGGGCGTGGTTCCGGATGCTGGAGTGGCCGAATTGTCGGTGACGATGCCGATCCAGCCTTCCTGGGCGGCCCGGAGCTTGAAAGCCGCCACAACAGCGTCGGCACAGCAGGCTGGCACTACCATTGAGTGCAAGTCTACTGTGCGGATGTACTCGCTCTCCCGGCTGCCGTCCGCAGCGCCGGAGTCGTATTGCAGGATGTTTTCCATTTGTTCTGATTCCTTTCGTCCACACCAGGATCAAGCGGGCGACTCTATTGCCGTCTCTCAATTTATTTCACTCGCTATAGATGCTCGTCGTCAGCGGTACAATAGCTGCGCAAAGTGCGCAATACGTAGGGCATTCGATTGTCCAGCGGTCGTCATCGGCGTTGATAGAGCTATTATCAGCCTTCCGTGTTGCCCATAACGTTCCGACTCGCCGTGAAAACCGTTCCCGGCATACTTTTTTCGGAACATTTATTTTTCGCAGATACAAATTCCGGATAGATCACAATAATGGAGAGATCAGAAACACCTCAACCAGCGCTCAGCATTATGCTCTTTGGGCCAATGCAGGTTCTGGTTTATGGCTGTCCACTGCCCCGAATGCGTTCTCGCAAAGGGATGTGGTTATTGGCTTTGCTCACACTGCGGCATGGACGACCGGTCCAGCGTGAGTGGCTAGCCGAAGCTCTCTGGCCCGATATCGATCAGCCACTGGCATTCGCCAATATGCGCCCCATTCTCAGCGAACTCCGGCAGGGACTGGGAGATCAAAGCAAGCGGCTGCAGTCTCCCAGCCGACATACTCTGTTGCTCGATCTCGGTGGCGCAGATTTGGATATCCAAGTGTTCGATGCCGCGATCAAAAGCGGAACGCGTGCGGATTTGGAACAGGCAGCAGCGCTCTACCGCGGCTCGCTGCTGGAAGGATGCGATGAGGAATGGGCCCTCCAAGAACGGAATGTCCGCGAGAGACAATGCCTCGACGCTCTAATGACATTGGGCAGCGCGGCGATGGCGTCGAATGATTACGAAAAGGCGGCAAACTTCTTCGGGCGAGCAGCGACGCTCGATCCATGGTGGGACGCTGCGCAGCGTGGATGGATGGAGGCGCTTGCAGAAAACGGCGACCGAAACGCGGCATTGCGCGTCTACCGCGAGTTTGCCTCGCTGCTCAAAGAGGATGCAAATAACACTCCCGATGAGGAGACGATCGACCTCTACAACCGGCTGCAAAGCAAAGGACGCAGATCAACTCCGCCGACTGAAACGCAGGACACCGTCATGGAGGAAGCGGCGTCCGCCACACGAAGAGTGACCGGCTATCTGCCTCACGCATTGACGGATCTGGTGGGCCGCGAAGACGAACGCATGGAAGTTGCGGCGATACTCCAGAAGTCCCGAATGGTTACATTGGTGGGACCAGGGGGAATCGGCAAGACAAGGCTGGCTTTAGCTGTGGCCGCCGAGGTCGCGCCGGACTATTCCGGTGGTGTGTGGCTCGTAGCTCTGGACACCATCTCGAATGGCGAGCAAATTCCGGCTCAGATAGCAAAGGGATTAGGCGTTAAAGAAGAGTCCGGCCGCACCGTGCTGCAAAGCGTTATTGATCGCCTTCATGCAGATCAATTGCTCCTCGTACTGGACAACTGCGAGCATGTGCTGGAAGCGAGCGCGCAGGCAGCGGAACAGATACTGCAGGCCTGCGCGCGATTGCGGATTCTGGCGACAAGCAGAGAAGCTCTCGGGATCGACGGAGAAGCGGAGTGGATCGTGCCCGGCCTGTCAGTTGCGACGCCCGAGCAGCTGCCTTCGGGACGGACAACCCTGGTGCGCGTCCTGGCAGAATACGCGAGTGTGCAGCTCTTCGTCGAGCGGGCCAGGTCAGTAAATAAGATGTTTTCTCTCACCGGCGACAATGCACGGCAGATTGCCGAGATCTGCTATCGCCTTGGGGGACTGCCGCTCGCGATAGAACTTGCCGCTGCCCGCCTCAAGGCGTTAACGGTTACTCAAATTGCAGTCCGGTTGGACAACCACCTTAACCTGCTGACAGGCGGCAGCCGGGGCGCGCCGTCGCGGCAGCAGACATTGCGGGCAACCCTGGATTGGTCATACTCACTGCTGTCCAGGCCTGAACAGATTATGCTGGAGCGTCTGTCGGTTTTCGCAGGAGGGTGGACGCTTGAAGCGGCGGGGGCAGTGTGCTCCGATAACGGCATTCCGGCGAATCAGGTCGCGGATTTACTAGCTTCATTGAAGGACAAATCTCTGCTGGTATTTCACGAGAGCGAGGCAGGATGGCGTTACCGCTTTCTGGAGATGGTTCGTCAGTATGCGGCTGAACAGGTATCCGAACCGATGGCCACCGTACGGGATCGTCATCTCGCCTGGGCAGTGGCTGTGGCGGCGGAAGTCGATACGCTGCAAAATTCAGAGCGGGCAGATTGGCTTCGGAAGATGGACACGGAGCGCGACAATATGCGCGTGGCGCTGGACTGGAGCGCATCCAGCACAGAGAGAGCCGAGATTGACCTGAAGCTGACAAACAAATTGTGGCTTTACTGGTATCTGCGCGGCGAATACGCCGAAGCGCGACGCTTCACTCAAGCCGCGCTGGAACGCGCCGGAGATCATGTTTCTCCGCTGATGCGGTCACATGCTCTGCATGGCGTAGGCACGATGGCGGCTTTTGAATGCGATTACGCCGCAGCAAGCAGGTTCTGTGAAGAATCGTTGACGCTTCGGCGAGAGTTCGGCAACATAAGCGACGTTGCTTCCTCGCTGACTTCACTGGGTAATATCGCCGACGGCCAGGGCAATAGCGCGCAGGCCCGCGCCTTCTATGAGGAGAGTTTAAATATATATCGATCTCTGGGCGATCGATCAGACATAGCCATGCTCCTCAGCAACCTGGCAGGAGCAATCTACCGGCAGGACATGGCTCGGGCACAGTCGCTGTATGAGGAAAGTCTGGCTATCTACCGCGAATTAGAAGATGTTAAAGGCATCGTGATGGCGCTCAGCAATGTCGGCTTGATGGCCTTCGAACAACACGACTATCCGGCAGTCTTTGCTCCGATTACTGAAAGTCTGGAACTTGCCCGCAACGGCGGAGATAAATCAGGCACGGCAAGGGCTCTCATGACGCTGGGAGAAACAGCGCTGCAACTGGGAGATCGTGTCGCCGCCCAATCATACCTGGAAGAGAGTCTGAGCCTCTACAATGACACAGGGGAACGCATCTATAGCGCATGGGCAATAATGTGCCTCGGGCACGTCGCGCGCGACCGAAAAGATTTTGCCGCCGCGAGGGACTTGTATAATCAGTGTCTACACCATTTCAGGGAAATAGGCAATCCCATATCCGAAGGCTGGTCACTGTACTTCCTTGGCCGCACAGTGAACGACCTTGGTAATCCCGCTCAGGCTCGAACCCTTTTGCGCGAGGGCGCATGCATCTTCCACGAGGCCGATGATTTAAGCGGGCTGGCCATGAGCATCCTCGGCATGGCGACTATCGAGTTCGATCAGGGAAACATACAGCAGGCGGCGAGAATATGGGGAGCAGCCAGGGCGATTTACGAAGACGATGACACGTTCATGTCACCTAAGGAGCGGGAGAAGTTCGAGGCCCAAATATCCGAAGCCCGGTCTATTCTCGGCGATGGCGTTTTTGCCTCGGCCTTCGACGAAGGCCGTGAACTATCCTGGGAACAGGCGGCCGCCTATACGCCGAACCATTCACAGCCATAAACAATGATGGAACGATCAGAAAGACCTCAACCAGCGCTCAAAATCATGCTTTTCGGGCCAATGCAGATCCTGGTTTATGGCAATCCCCTGCCCCGAATGCGCTCTCGCAAAAGCATATGGCTGCTGGCGCTGCTCACCCTGCGACACAACCGGCCGGTCGAGCGCGAATGGCTCATCAATACTCTCTGGCCCGACTTGGACCGGACACAGGCATTCGCAAATATGCGTCCCATTCTCAGCGAATTGAGAAACGGGCTGAGCGATCAAAGCGAAAGGCTGCAATCGCCCAAGCGCCATACGCTGATGCTCGACCTCGATGGGACAGATGTAGATATCGTGGCATTCGACGCTGCGATCGCCACCGAAAAGCTCACGGACCTGGAGCGAGCAATAGCGCTTTATCGTGGCCCGTTGCTTGAAGGATGCGATGAAGAATGGGCGCTTCCGGAACGGAGAGTCCGCGAGCGACAGTGTCTCGAAGCGTTGTTGAAATTGGGCAACGCGGCGATGTCGGCAGAGGATTACACGAAGGCGGCAGGCTTATATGGACGGGCGGCTGCGCTGGATCCATTGTGGGATGCGGCTCAACGCGGATGGATGGAGGCGCTTGCTCAGAGCGGAGACCGAAACGCGGCGATGCGGGTTTACCGAGACTTTGCAGCAGAGTTCCAGAACGATCCCAGTGCTGGCCCCGATGAGCAGACAACCGCCCTTTACACACGATTGCGCAGTGAGGCGCGCAAGCCTGCTTCGTCAGGAGCCGTTCCTGACGCCGAACCGGTGACCAATCCCGCATCGACTTCCAACGGCAAGGTCAGCGGATACCTCCCCCATCCATTGACGGACCTAATCGGCCGCGAAGACGAACGGCTGGATATTGCGGCATGCCTGCGGCGCTCCCGCCTGGTCACACTGGTGGGGCCGGGAGGTATCGGCAAGACACGTCTGGCCCTGACCGTGGCATCCGAGGCCGCATCGGGGTATCCCGGCGGTATCTGGCTCGTGGCGCTGGATGCTCTCTCCGGTGGCGCGCAGATACCTGCGCAGATCGCCGAAGTGTTCGGCCTCAAAGAGGAGAGCAACTGCACAATACTACAGACCATCATAAATCATCTGCGCACGGATCGCCTGCTGCTTGTGCTGGACAATTGCGAGCATCTGCTGCAGCCGAGCGCGGACATGGCGGCGCACCTGTTAAACGAATGCGCGGGGCTGCGGATACTTGCGACAAGTAGAGAGCCACTCGGCATTCCTGAAGAAACGGCCTGGATCGTACCG